>Ga0209273_10000879_pt1 | contig 32001 bp, 37 predicted proteins | sample tdAd471_FD_187126 | JGI IMG/M metagenome (GOLD analysis project Ga0209273, IMG submission 187126) | Marine sediment microbial communities from the Atlantic coast under amendment with organic carbon and nitrate - tdAd47.1 (SPAdes)... | ecosystem: Environmental > Aquatic > Marine > Coastal >...
ATTAAAACAACCTAACAATGATAAAAAAAAGTTTATTAATAGCATTAACATTAGTATTGGCTGCCTCATGTGTATCGCCAAAAGTGTACAAAGAATTGGAAGATAAATATGCCAATTTAAAGAAAGAACATCGTAGTTTAACAGATGCTCATGACGAATTAATGCAAGCCAAGTCCAAACTTGAAAATGAAATGGCTGCATTGCAAAATAATTATGACAAGACCTTGATGCAACGTGATAAATTGCAAAGCGATTACAATGCACTTAAATCTAATTATGACAATTTAAAAGCCTCGTATGATGCTTTAGAAATAACAGTTCAGCAGCCATTACTGAAAATTCAAAGAAAAACAGAGAGCTTTTAGCTCAGCTTGAAGCTAAAGAACAAGCCCTTGCTGCCGAAAATGAGCGTTTAGAAAAACTAAAAAAAGAACATCAAATTGAAATTACTAAATTTCAAGCTGAAATAAATTTACTAAAGTCTAAAGAAAACTTTAAGTTTACTAGACTTCACGAAAAGAGATTTACTGTTTTAGAGAAAATGTATCAACTGTTGAACAAAGCAATCAACGAACTTAACTTATATATCTCACCAGTAAAGTCGACACCAAACGGAACAACTTTTGAGGAAAACGAAGACAATCTTCAAATGAATTTTATTGATGCTCATAATAATTTTGCAGGCTATTTTTCAAATAATAAAATTTATCTTGATGATAAAATAACTACTTTGATTGAAAATTATTTAAAAGAAATTAGTGATGTTTATAATGACTATTCACAAAATCATTTTTTGAGAAAATTTGGAGACACTGTAGACCCAAAAATTCATATGAAAGCATATACAGCTTATAAAAAAGTTCCTGAAAAAATAATACCAATTAAAAAAGAGATTGAAAAGAGCTTTAAAGAAATACTTGAACAATAAAGTACTGCACACAACAGTCTATAACCGCAATTGTGGCGGATTCGAGTACGTCTGAATCCACTCGGAATTGCTAAGGTCAGTTCTTACCGAAAAACATTATCTTTAATCCCGTAACTGACGGTTATACCAGACCGTTAGGGAACAACTATTAAAAAAATAACAATGAGAAAAACTTTTACATTAGCGGTACTTCTGATATTTAGTAAATTTTTATGTGCACAAACTGAAGACCAAACAATTCAGTATTTAAAAGATATTATCAACTCATATCCAGTTGCGACCTATACTCATGAATGTTACTCTCACAATGATTTTAATATTGGAGATGCCAAATTCTTATATGGCGAGAACTTCACAGAAGAATCATACAAGCATTTGTTTGTATATCAACGATCTCTTTTGACTAAAAACGGAATAGCAACGTTTGTTCACCTAATGGACATCAAAGAAATTTCAAGTATTAAAATAACACAACTTGACTTTGGTGGAGGCACTATACATAACACATTGGTTCTAAACTTTAAGCCCAATTCACTATGTAAAAAGAAAATACAGATTAATGGTGTTTATTCGGAACAAAACATTAATGGGAAAGTTGAAATTTCATTGAATTTAACAATTGGTGATTTAGAAGAACTTAAACGTGCTTTCCTTCATTTATGTGAATTGTATGGAGGTTCACCCGCTAACGAAAATTTGTTCGAAAAATAACTGTTGCTAACAAAGACTTTACTGTATTAAAAGACACTATTTTTGAAGCAAGTAAATTACCATTACCAAAATGGTTTTTACTTATTGCAATAATGTTAAAAGCTAAAAAAGGCGTTTCATCTGCTGAATTATCTCGTCAACTTGGGATTACATATAAATCTGCTTGGTATGCTGCTATGCGTGTAAGGTGTGCAATGGTAGATGACGGAGGGTTATTAGAAGGGATTTTAGAAATGGACGAAACTTATATAGGCGGTCGTCCTAGAAAACGATTTGTAAAAGTAGATGCCAACCTAGCAAATTTATCTACTGTAACTACCAAAAACCAAAAAGAGGTAGAGGAACTTCTAAAATCCCGGTAGTGGGAATTGTAGAACGTGAAGAACAAAAAAGAGTAATAACAAAAGTAATGGATAGTCTTACGTCAAGAGATATGTTAGCTATGCTTAAAAAATATGTGGCTCTTGATAACGCTGTAATGATGACGGATGAATTTAGGTCTTATAAAAAGTTTGATGACTATTTGCAGCATTAAACTATTGACCACAAAAAAGAATATTCAAGGGGTATTATTCACACAAATACAATTGAGGGATTTTGGTCACGAGTAAAAAATGGAATTAAAGGAGAATACCAAGTATTAAGTAAGAAATATTTGCCTTTTTATATGGTAGAGTTTGCCTACAAATACAATTATCGTTCTTCAAAATCTACTTTTGAAAAAACTATTGCAAAATCGGTAGAAGACGATAAGTGTTTGGTCGGGTATAAACCTAAGAAGAATGTTAAGCGAATTACAAACCCTGAGAAAAGAAAAAAGGGCTGTTAAGCCCTTTATATTATAGTGATATAACTACCTTAACATCTACGTTGGGAGGAGTTAATGGAGGAGTTAAATCAGAGTCGACCCATATAATTTCTACATTATTTAGCGAATAGTTCACTAAAATAGATGTAGAGTATGTACTGCTTTGATAAAAAGTGGCAGGTACAGGTGACCAATTATCATATCCTACATCACCTAGAAAAGTTTGTATTGCTCCCTTATTTAAAACCTCTTGAGTTATTTCAGACCAGTTTAAAATAATTTTCCATTCATTCCCGACTAAAGTCCATGCAACATTATTTACTCTTGAACTATATACTTCATCTTTTTCAGCTTCCTTGTATACACAGTCTTTTCCGTCTTCAGTAGCTACTTCAGAATAATTTAAGGCGTTTGGGTCAGTACATCCGTATATCTTTTTCTTACAAGAATAAAATACAGGAGAAACAAATGCTATTAAAAGCATTGATAATAATAGTTTTTTCATACTAATTTGATTATTGGTTTAAAGCAAATATAAAATTAAATTGAATATATAATCTAATATAATTGAATATTTATGTAGCTAAAATCTGACTTAAAATCATGTTTATTGTTACATGAAATCTATTCATGTAGGAAATTTGATAAAATTGAGGTTATCTCAATTAGGAATGACTAAGGCAGAGTTTGCCAGAAGAATAAATAAAAGCCCTCAAAACATTCACGATTTACTTACTAGAGAATCCGTAGATACAAACTTATTAATTACGATTGGGGAAGTATTAAATTACAATTTTTTTAAAGCCTTTATAGACTATAAACAAGTGGATAAAGAATTGAAAAGCAAAAATATCTACTTGGAGAAGTAATACTATTTAATTTATATCTTCGTTTACCAAATAATTTAATGTATTTTTTACTAAGTGTTTTACCGTAAATTTGGTAAGTGATTTTACCTAATTTTAATACTTTTGTATCTTTTTTGTAAAAATTAACGTTTAAATATTACAAGTAATATTATATTTACTCAAACAAAATTTATGATGAAAGCCGTAATTAAAAAAGTTGAAGCATACATTATAGAAGATGTGCACGATAAGACTTTTACCATTGCTTTAAGAGGCAAAGGAGGCCCCATAATAACAGAAAAAACAAAAGCATTGGCAAAAGCCAAATTTGAGGAAGCTCTAAAGCTATCAAATGCAGTTAGAAACTTAATTTATTTTGAATCTGTTTCAGAAAAATCTGATAAAGATAAGTTAAGTGGTGTTCCAAAAATATCTAATAGAAAGGTTGCTAAATACACTGTAATAGCGCCTTGTTAGATAATGAGCATATCCTATAAATCAGTATATCATCTATTAGATACTTATTATCTTAGGCGGTCGTTGAATGGGCTCATAAACAGTTCCTCAATTTTTTCCGCTTCTACAACATTTGCTAGTTTAAATGAAGACTATGCTTTTTTAGAAGTAATGATTGAGAAGCGAGATTATTATAATGATAATTACGTTTTTTTCGTATCTAATAAGCCATCGGATGCTCCAATAGTTTTAGCTGCCAATAAAGACTTAAACGTAATTGAATTAGCTATACTAGCAATAAAAACAAAAGGGGTTATTCCAGTAAGACTATTTAGAGAACTGATTGTTTCATTGTCTACCTATGATTCTAGTATTGATGTAAAAGCAGAACTTGACTGCTTTAACATATTTTATTCTACAAATTCCTTGCATTAGCTATTTTTAATATCATTTCTGTATTAAAAGGGTTAGTCGCGTTTAATTAAAGTACCTTAATAATCGCGTTAAACATTACCGGTGTTTTGCCCCAGCTGTAGTTGCCATTTTCTTTCCAAGATTCACTTTTAAGTACATTTGGTTTTAGCAATTTTATTGCTTCATCGTGTTTATAGATCTTTATTACATCATTTTCAATAAAAGCGATATAAATGTCTTTCCCAATGTACTTTTTTGAAATAGTGAATCTTCCTTTTAGCTGTACTTTCAGCATTTCATCTCCGTTAATATGCACAGAAATAAAGTCTGCGCCCTGCCAATCATCATTAAGCCGCATAGAATTGTAACCATAATCCGCTAATGCAGCTGCAACTTTATGAAAGTTATAGTTCTCCTTTTGCTTTGAATTTAGCTTGATGTAGGCTATTTTTTTAAACATTATTTAATGCTTTTCTCTACAACAGCTATTTCTTCTTCTGTTAACCCATAAAGCTGATAAACCATTTGATTAATTTGATTTTCTAGTTGCTTGGTGCTGCCATTTCTAGCTTTTTCATCCATTATATTTTCAACAAGCTCGATTATTCTTTCCTGTACTTTTTGAGATGCTTTAGGAATTGGTAGTTTTTTGATATAGTTAAGACCGTATTTTCTTGCATCACCCATTTTCACTGGACATATATCATAGATTATCCACTTCATTAACGAAGAGTTCAAAACACCAAGAACGTATTTCAATGGATAAGCATCGTTGACAATACGTAATGAGTGGCTCGTGCCACCACCGAAAATATTATTGTATTCATCCAATGTGAAATTGGGCTCCATACCAACATCGTAAAAAATTATTTTAGGGCAGTCAATATCCTTCAGGTCTACACGTCTCATTATGGAATACCAAGGAATCCCTTTTTCCTTTATTGTAACTCTGCTATCCTTACGATTTTCTAGTTTCTCTTTATGGCTTATCAAGAATGAATAACAATTAGGATATTCATTTTCTAACGTTTCTTCATCAATTATTTCATTATCGCCTGTGTAAGGATATATAAGAGAGTATGTCTGACTATTAATAATATACTTTTTGTAATTCTGTGGTCTTATGAAGTTTTTAGTAATTTCTAGCTCTAAATCAAGGTTTTTGACTTCATCAACTGATATAAGGAATGCACTGTCAAATCCTGTAATAACGCCATAAGTAAAGTTTGAGATTTGTTCAAGAGTAAGGTGCTCATAATATAGTTTTTTGATTAGGTCTTGATTTATGTTAAAGTCCCAAGGTTCTTCACTTAAAGAAGTGCAATCAAATTTGATAAAATCTTTTGGTGTCTCAGTTGTATTTTCAATGCTTTTATATTTAACCGAGTCAAATGAATTTTTCGTCAATTCAATAATGGAAACATATGTTGCTAATCCATCGAATACTGAAACTTTAGAATAATCGACATTAACTGATAATTTCCCTATCAAAAATTTGCGTGCTTCTCTTCCATATTCAGCTTTAAGGAATTGATTTGAAGTTATATAAGTCAAGTGTCCTTGATGATTCAAGAGATTGTAACCTAATTCTGAAAAAAGAACTGAAATATCAATTCTCTTATATGCAACTTGAAAATTAGATTTATAATAATCAATTGCTTCGTAAGGAAGCTCTTGTACTCTTATGTATGGCGGATTCCCAATCACCACATCAAATCCCACAAAAATGCCTTTATCATCTAATACTTCTGGAAACTCAAAACGCCATTCAAAAGCATTGATGTAAATTTTATTGTTCTTTATATTTTCAATTTCTTCTTCTAGCTTATTAATATCTTTTGTAAGTTTTGTCTCCTCCTTTTTCAAATCAGATTTTTCTTTTTTACTCATTTGAAAAAGGTTCGTCTGTTTTGTAAGGTTCACTAAATCTCCTTTTAACTTTGAAAGTCTTTTTATTTTAGGGTCATTACGTGCTATTTCACTTCTAAAATTATTTTTTATCTCATCAATATAGCGTTCCATTTCACGTTTTTGCTCTTTATTTTGAGCATTACGGTAGGTATTTACTGCGTTACGATAATCTGTTATTTTAATTTTGTTCTTTTTCAGAACTTCACTTAAATCGGTATTTAAATCAAATCGGCTAATTAAAGAATTTCCACACTTAATATTAATGTCAATATTAGGGAGCGTTTCAAGTTCATCCTTACTTTTATAATAAGCACTTTTTAATAATTCTATCCACAACCTTAGTCTACATATCTTAACTGAATTAGGGTTAATATCTACTCCAAAAAGACAGTTTTCTATTATTGTTTGCTTTTCATGAAACAATGCCTCCTGAACACGTTGGCTTTCTTTATTCAATGGATTGTATTCATACAACTCGCCCTCTTCATCAGTAACAATTAACTCATCATTTACTACTTCTACATGATATTCCTTTAGTCTTTTACCATTTCGGTCTTGCAGAATTTTTAAGTCATTTTTAACGGCTATCATTTCATTAAGAGCGGATACCAAAAAGTGACCGGAACCCACAGCTGGGTCGCATATTTTAATACTGTTTACAATTTCATTTGCCTCTTGTCTATTTTCTACGTCTATTTTGTTGTATAATTCTTCTATGCTTTTGCATTTCCATTTTTTTGCTTCGTTAAATTTTTGGACAACAGCCTTTCGAATGGTTTCACGACACATATACATGGTAATAAACCCGGGAGTAAAAAATGAACCATCTTTGTAGCCATTTATTTTTTCAAATATTAAACCTAATACTGAGGCGTTAATGAGTGTTTTATTGTCTTCTTGTATTTCTTCTGAGCCTTCACTACTAAAATCATAGGCATTTAAAAACTCAAACAAGTATTCTAATAAATTTAGCCTACCTGTTCGTTTTTTACCCTTATCATCTTTTAAAACGGTAGAAGGATGAATTGGTATTTCTTTATTATCTCTTAGGTTACCAATAAATATAGTGTTATGTTCTATTTCAGTTGGCTCAAATAATGAACTATTTAAATAAGGTACTTTACTAAAAAGTTCTTTTACTTCTTCAATTCTTTTCTCCTTTCTACGGGCAAGTACTTTAAAAAAGAGTGTATTTAAATCATCAAAACTCTTTATCTTAGAAAGGTCTAAAAACTTATATGATTCATCATTTTTATGATAGGTGAGTAGTTGTGCTTCTAACAGTTTTAAGAAAAGTATTCTATTTATCCATGTTATGCAAAGTTCTAGACCAACATTGAATAATTGTTCTTCATAGGTTGAACCATAGGCTTCTTTGTTATCTAAACGATATACTTTCTCAACACTATGTATTTCATTAATGGCAGTCTCTAGCAATGAACCGCTATTTCTTTCTTTCTCTTTTTTTCTTCCAATTAACTTTTTACTTTTTTCCTTTACTTCTTCTAGTCCTATTAAATGAAGTAATTCAGTATAAAATCTTTTATCTAAAGCATTGCTATCATTTTCAAAAGCTAGTTTTAATAAATGTTCAGGTGAAAGTAGTTTGAAAAGTACAATAAGTTTATTGTCGTCTTTTGGATCATTATTTCTTAATGATTTATCGTAACTAGGTATATCAAAATAGGTGAATTCAATTTTATTTTCAGCTTTGGCTATGGCTGGTTTTGCAATTTCATTGTAAAATAAATCGTTCTTAGCACTGCTTAAAGTTCCGGCTTCAAATTCCTTGAATTTTTTGACTAATTCTTTATTTTGAGCGAAGTGCTTTTCAAACTCTTGTGCATCAAAAACAAACCATTCATTAATATTGGTTGCAATAAGATATCTGATTTCAAGGTTTTGTTGAGTTATTCGTTCTCTCATGTAATATAACAACAGTTCCTGTAAAGCCTTTTTGTTAATATCCTTTTTAGAAAGCATTTCAGAAGCATTGGTTGGTCGCTTTGCTTCTATAATAACACCTACTGTACTTTTAGGTTTATCTCCGTTATGAATAACTAAATCATTTCTGCCTTTTGTATTGATAAAAAACTTTGGGTCATAGTAGGTCTTTTTAAGAAAATTCGATACGAGATTTTTATGATATTCCTCAGACTCCTTTTCATTAGATGTATCAATTAACTCAATAAGATTTTTCTTAAATTTCTCAATATCTGACCTTGTAGGCTTTATCTTTAAATATGCTTTATTTAAAGCCTTTCTTGGTTGGAGAATTTGTTCTTTGTTCATTCGAATCTATGATGTTACGTTATTCTAATAGCACTGTAATTGCCTCAGGGTAAACTACCCATGAGCTAATATCCCCTTTTTTATCTTTTTTACTTTCCATTTGTAATCCATATTGTGTTCCAAGGCCAGTAATTTGCCCATTATTTAGTAAACCCTTTTTTTCCATGCAATCAACCACTTGCTTGTAACTAAAACCCTTAGACTTACCAAGACTGGTTGCTGAAACCAATTTACCACTAAATTTGGGTGTTGAGCCTATAGCTTCTGCTTTAGATGCCTTCCGTTTAGTTCCAAATTCACTAGAAAGTTTATCAACCTTAGTTTCTATTCCAATATACTTTTTTGATAAACCTAATAATCCAGTTTCATATTCCGGAATGTTCTGATATAACAATTCACTATTAGGAATTACTTGCTTTACAAAATAAGAATATGCATCCCTATCTATCGAATTTCCCTGTATTGTTTCACTTAAAATATTTGTTGCACGTGTCAAAATTCCAAACTCGATATTATTGTTTTGTGAATAATCATATAAATTCATTGAACTAAGTATTGATACATCATAGTTTGAATAAAATTTAGCATGCAATCTATCTTCATATCTAATCTCTACATTTGGAAACTCAGATAAAAATAAAAAGTCATCCTTGTTAATGCTCCGTGTTTTATCTTTTGAATTTTTTCCGAAAACTATAGTGATTTTAAGTTTGGCATTATCCCTTTTAGATTTGAGAATGTCTTTAAATCTATTGTGAAGTTTTATAAACGGTGAAATTACAATCAGTTCTGAAGTAGCACCACTAAATATTTCTTCTAGCGCAGCATTTAGAGCTCCTTCTTTTAAAAACTCGGCCATATGAAAATAATTTTAATGCATGCTAATATATTAAATACGGCAGTATTTTACCAATAGAGAAATGTAATTTACGTATTTATACCTAGTAAAAAGATAAGTAAAATTTGTACGTCAAATTGTACGCTAAAAATAAGAAAGCCCTTTGTTTAAAGGGCTTTCTACTTGATACTGTACTCGGGGCGGGAATCGAACCCGCACGGTCGCAATGACCACAGGATTTTAAGTCCTGCGTGTCTACCAATTCCACCACCCGAGCAGCGGTTTTTAAAAAAATAAGGCGTAAAAACGCCTTTTATTGAGCGAGAAACGAGACTCGAACTCGCGACCCCAACCTTGGCAAGGTTGTGCTCTACCAACTGAGCTACTCTCGCTTAAGAGTTTGCAAATGTAAATAAAAATTTAAATTCAAAAAAAGCAAGATGATTTTTTTACTTGATTAACTTGTAGTTTTTGTATTCCCCCACTCTCCAGCCAAACACCTTCTCTATGATATTCAGAAACTTAAGCTTTAAAGACGGCTTAAAGTTTTGAGTATTATACTCAAACTTCCAGTTCATACTCTCAACTCTAGACTGCATTACAAGAGGGTGATTTCCTTGAAATTTCTTTAAAATATCTAACCGTTTATAGTCGTATTCATCTGCTTTGACAACGTTTTGCTCAACCCATTCATCGCTATGCCAAAGCTTATTAAAATTTTCTTGCTTTGCTTGCTGGTATTTCGGGTGTTTTACCCAACCGTAATGATATATTTCAGCGTCAATGGCTCTTACGTTAAGCTTTTGTCCATTTTTCCTAAAACCTTGCGCATCTTTATAAGAACGAATGCTTTTATCATTTTTGATGACTCGAATTTCATTTCTATACCAATTTCTTGAATCACCCACATAATGATAGCTTCCATAGAAATGGACATATTTAAAGAGAAGCCCTTCTGTTTTTGTATCGTCCATCCATTTATTCATCTCTTTTAAAACTTCGGCATGATATTTTTCATGCAACACTTCATCTGCCTGAATATAAAAGAGCCAATCAAAATCATAAGAAATTGCATCTATTGCTTTATTCGTCTCTACCGCTAAAATAGTTCCGCCTTCGCGCAGAGAATCGTCCCAAACCGTTTCAATTATTTTAATTTTTGGAGAGTTGATGGATTGAATTAGTTGAAGTGTTTGATCTTCCGAATTTCCAACAGCCACCAAAAACTCATCACAAACAGGTAAAACTGAAAGAATAGCCTCCTTAACAGGATAGTCATATTTTAAGGCATTTCTAACAATTGTAAATCCACAAATCTTCATGGGATAAAAGTATTGAAATCTTTGAAGAAATAAATTTTATTCCCACTTCAAGAAATTTATCTTTGCAGCGCATTTTTAATATTGCGTTTTAATGAAAAATAGGGGTTTAGATATTCAGTCAATAATTGGTTTAGTTTTAATTGCGGTGATTTTATTTGTTTTCAGTTGGTATAACAAGCCATCAGAAGAGCAATTATCTAAAGAAAAACACCAAAAAGACTCAATTGCAAAAATTGAAGAAGCGAAAATAAGACAAGCCGAAAATTTAAAAATTGAAACCGTAGTTGAAGACACCATTAAAGCAGTTCCTGACAGTAGTTTTGTAGATACCATTCCGCCCACTGTTAAAGATTCTATTAAAAAGGCCTCTGTTAAAAATCAATTGGGTGCGTTTTATCTTGGTGCAAATGACAAAAATGAAGAGTTTATTCTTGACAACGGAAAAGTAAAACTTACCATTAACAATAAAGGAGGAAGAATTACTTCTGCCGAGCTACCGGAGTATAGGACTTATGACACGTTGCCTTTAAGAGTTTTTGATGATAGCTCAAGATTCAATCTTGTTTTTCAAACGAAAGACGGAAAAGTGATAAATACTGAAGGTTTATTTTTTGATGCCGCAGAAAAAACAGATTCTTCAATAGCTATGAGACTATATGCCTCAGAAGATAAAAGTAAATACCTTGAATATTATTATGAATTAAATTCAGGTAAATACGATTACGATTTTGATATAAGATATATTGGATTGGAAGATGTTTTATCTCCTAGAGTTTCTGATATATTTTTAGAATGGATGATTAATGCCCCCAATCAAGAAAAAACTTTAGAAAATCAAAGAAATGCTTCAACCATTTATTATCAATACAAAAATGGAGATACTGACTACTTAAGTGAACGAACAGATGAAGCCGAACCACTTGAAGCTGCGGTGAAGTGGATTGGGTTTAAAGAACAGTTTTTCACTGCCTTTTTGATAGCCGATGAAAGTTTTGATGCTTACAATGCTTCCATTGAAACTAAAACAGACCAAAACTCTGAAAAGTATGTAAAACAAATGGCTGCCAGTCTTACTATTCCTTATACGTTTTCACCAAATGAAACTTTTGGTATGACCATGTATGTGGGGCCTAACAAGTTTGATTTACTGAATAAATATGACCATGATTTATCAGAAGTTGTACCACTAGGTTGGGGAATTTTTGGTTGGGTGAATAGGTTTTTAGTAATTCCGGTTTTTAACTTTTTAGAAAGCTTCAATTTAGGTTACGGTATTATTATTTTACTTCTTACGCTTTTTATTAAAACCCTACTAATGCCCATTACCTACAAAACATACTTATCAAGTGCAAAGATGAGAGTTTTGAAACCGGAAATTGCAGAGATTAATGAAAAACATAAAAACGATTCTGTAAAAAAACAACAAGCCATGATGGCTATGTACAGGCAAACAGGAGTTAATCCATTTGCAGGTTGTATTCCAATGCTTATACAAATGCCTATCCTTTTTGCCATGTTTAGATTTTTCCCATCATCTATTGAATTAAGACAAGAAGCTTTTTTGTGGGCAGAAGATTTATCTACGTATGATTCAATTTTTGAACTAGGCTTTAACATTCCTTTTTACGGAAGCCATGTGAGCTTATTTACCATTTTAATGGCTATTTCATTAGTATTTTACACTAAAATTAATGGTTCACTTACAGGAGGCGCAATGACCGAAGGACCAATGGCAGCTCAAATGAAAATCATGATGTATATTATGCCTATCATGATGTTGTTTTTCTTCAACAGCTATTCTTCCGGCTTGAGCTACTATTATTTTATCGCAAACGTTACCTCAATTCTTCAAACACTTGTTATAAGAAAGTGGATTATTAATGAAGACTCCATCAGGCAAAAAATAGAAGCCAATAAAGTAAAACCACAGAAAAAGTCAGGTTTTGCAAAGCGTCTTGAGGAAATGTCGAAAAGACAACAAGAGATTCAAAAGAAGCGGAAAAAATAGTTTGGCAATACTTTTGCTAATTACCCTAAAATCAAACTTATGAAATATTTAGCCTATATTTTTATTCTTATAACTGTTGCTGCATGCAACAATAGTAAAGAGGTGGTTAGCACAAAAGATAACTCTGACAACACGAAGGTTGACAAAAAAATGGAAGCTATTGAAATGCATGCTTCGGACAATTTAATACTTAACAGCTTAGACACTCCTGATTCTTTAATAGCAAGCATAGAAAGAACGGCTTGTTATGGTACTTGCCCCGCATATATTATTAAGGTTTATAAAAGCGGATACGTTACCTATGAAGGAATTAATTTTGTGAAAAATGAAGGTATGTTTTATGCAAGAGTGAGTGAGGGTGTTTTAGACCTACTCTTGAGTAAGGCCAAAGAGGTAAATTACTCTGCTTTCAAAAATGAGTTTAATGAAGGAATGACAGACATTCCTTCCACCATTACACAAGTAAGACTTGATGGGAAAATAAAACAAGTAACCAATAGAGGTGGTGATGATCAGCAACTAATTGAATTTGAAAAGTATTTTGATAGCTTGTTTGCTAATATAAATTGGAAACCTTTAAAATAAATTAGTGTACCCATCTAAATCCTAAATTGAAGGTCTCTCCAAATCCGGCATTTTTTGCATTCCAAAAATTAGTGTAGAGCAATTCTATATTTAATCCATCAGTAAGTTGATACTTAAACCCAACTCCTGAATTGGTAAAGTTTGCATTAATAGGCCAATCATTGTTCGCACCATTTTTAGAATAAGCTACAAATCTTTGAGTGTGTTGAGACATGATATAAAATGTTACTTTTTTGTTTGGAAAATAACTCAAAAAGCAACTTGCAGGTAATTCTAATATTGAATGCTGATTACGCCCTTTTGCTAGCCTAAATAATAAATCAACTTCTGTAAACAACTGTAGTTTATTGTTGGCCATCATCTTGGTGTAAAAAAACTGATTCCACCATATATGCCTGTTCCACTCTATCCAGTAAAGATTAAAATCACCTTCAGGCGATTTAGGAAGAACAACAAAGTATGAACTCTGAATAGTAAAGTTTGGTAATTTTTTAAATGGCATTAACCTCACTCTTGGCGCTATATATGCTAACCCAAAACGAGTTGAGTCATTATTTTTAAATGCAAATGGTTCAGTAAGGTTTTGAAAACTCTCGGTAGAATTTGTAGATGAAGCTTTAAAATTCAAATCCACACCTAAATTAAACCTTGCACTTTTTGAAACACCATAAGTAAATTGTATAAGTGAACTAACAAAAGTGGTGCGAAACCCTGAAAAATTTTGTCCTATCCAATTTGATTTTGTTTCGGTATAAATAGAATTAAAAGACATTAACTCAATTTGTTTTTTCTTTAACAAAGAACCCGCTGTAAATGTTTGTATGGAGCTTTCTTGTTCAACATCAATGGTTTTTACATCATTCAAACTCCAATCATATAAATAATAAGAAACGGAAAAGTTTTCAGGAAGCTTTTCCGTTCTATACTTATTTATAAAATTCAAAATTGAACCTGATTCCGTTTCAAAATCTTCTTTATACCATTTAAATATTTCAGAAATCTCAATCTTTTTTTCATTTGAATTTACTTTAATAAAGTTTTTATCGTTTATAGCTACACTTGTTTGTCTATCTAATAAACTATCAAGGTGTAAAGAATAATATGCCTCATTAATAATTACCGGGCAACTTACCGCTCCACAAACTAAAGCAAAATGAAGTCTGGCATCACTAAACTCTTTTCTTAGAATTGAATTCTCAAGCTCATTAAGTGTAACAAGGTTTCCGGCTACATTAATCTTTTCCCTGTCAAAAAAACCATTGACATCCATGGGAGAATTAACCGGATAATTTTCAGTAATTAATTTTATTACGTAAAAATTATATACATTAATATAAAATGCTTTTTTCTCAGATTTATTCCATCCACTAATATCGGCAGAAGAGTATAACTCCGTTAAACGATTAACATCTGCTGTTTTAATACTAGAATAATCTACTTTACCATTTTTGACGTATGTTTGAAAAAAATCATTTGAAATATCAACGATTGTTTGTGAGAAAACAGAGAAAGAAAAGAATAAAAAAAAGATTAATGTAAACTTCATTCACAAAATTAAAATACATTTGAAGATACAAAAGAACAGATTTTTATACATACAATTTAAACTAAAAATAATATTATAACTTTAGTTTTTAAGAAAAAATAGATTTTTTGGAAAACATTGTCATCATAGGAAACGGGATTTCAGGTATAACTGCTGCAAGACATATCAGAAAAAAAAGCAATTTAAACATTACTGTTATTTCTTCTGAAACAAAGTACTTTTTTTCTAGAACAGCCCTTATGTATATTTACATGGGGCACATGAAGTTTGAACACACGCAGCCCTACGAACCTTGGTTTTGGGAAAAAAATAGAATTAATTTAATTCAGGATTATGTTGAAACTATTGATTTTAAAAACAAATCTCTTTCTTTAAAAAATGGGCAGCCTGTAAAATATGATAAGCTAATTTTAGCTGTGGGGTCGAAGCCAAATAAATTTGGCTGGCCAGGACAAGATTTAAAAGGTGTGCAAGGGCTGTATAGTTACCAAGACTTACTTGAACTTGAAGAAAACACTAAAAACGGAATTAAAAGAGCTGTAATAGTGGGTGGAGGCTTAATTGGAATTGAACTTGCAGAAATGTTACTCTCTAGAAATTATCCCGTTACATTTTTGGTAAGAGAAAAATCTTTTTGGGGAAATATTTTACCTAAAGAAGATAGCGAGTTAATAATGCGACACATGGCAGAACACCATGTAGATTTAAAAACTGAAACTGAGTTAAAAGAAATAATTCCTAACAACAACGGCAGGGTAAAATCAATTATAACAAATAATAGAGAAGAAATAGAATGTGAATTGGTAGGCTTAACAGCCGGAGTTAGCCCAAATATCGATTTTCTAAAAAATTCTGAATTAGATTTAGATAAGGGTATTTTAGTAAATGAATTTTTAGAAACCAATCAAAAAGATGTTTACGCAATTGGAGATTGCGCTCAGTTTAAACAACATCCTAAAAAAGACAGAAAACCTATTGAACAAGTGTGGTACACCGGAAGAATGATGGGTGAAACGGTTGCAAATACTGTTTGTGGAAAAAAATTAGCATACAATCCCGGTCATTGGTTCAATTCAGCTAAATTTTTTGATATTGAATACCAAACTTATGGTTGGGTATTTAACAAAGCACTTGAAAACGAAGAACATTTTTTCTGGCAAGATAAAACCGGAAAAATTGCAATTAGACTTGCCTACGATAAAGATTCACGCCTGTTTCATGGAATAAATACCTATGGGATAAGAATGCGGCACCATGCCTTTGACAAATGGTTAACCGAAAAAAGAACCGTTGAATACGTGCTGGAGCATTTAAAAGATGCCAACTTTGACCCGGAATTTTACACTAATTATGAAAGTTTAATATTAAATGAGTTCAACCTAAAAAATAATACCTATGTTAAACCCAAATCCAAAAGTTGGAAACGAATTTTGAGCTTTAATTCTTAATGAGGATACTTCAAAAAATAGGGTTAATTATTTTCATAATAGGCATTACTATTTTCACTATTTCTCCGTTCATAGGCAGTTATAAAGTAACAGACGACATTTTAAAAACAAATCTTTCCGAACAACAATATGCAAATCTTTCAAAAAAATTAAATGAAAAATTAGTAGGACAAAAATTTTCATTTGCATGGCAAATTTCAAGTGTTTTTGTAAATGAATATGAACTCAAAAATGAGGCATTCAAAAACAATCAAGAATGGGATAAAGTAATGTATGACAACCCTCAAGAAGTTGCATTATCTTTAACTAAGTCTTCTGCCACAGGTTTTTATGCAACCAATATTTTACTTTTCTTCTTATTAAGTTTTGGCTTTGGGGTGTTAGGTGCAATAATGTACTTTTTACCGGATGTTATTTTACTTGGTCCGCCCGGTATAAAAAATAATCATATTTACAGAAGACCTTCCACTAACAGAGGATTAATTGCCTATTTGGTTTTCGCATATTTAATTGGATTTTATATTTTACTTTACTTCTATCCGGCACAGCTCACAAACCAAATTCTTTTAGTTGACCCTTTAAGTTTGTTACTCAACGGAAATCCTGCCAGCAGATGGTTTTTGTATGGCGTATTATATTGTACTGTAATGCTAACCATGGGAGTTAGAATGTACATTAAATATCGTAACAATAAATATCAAATTGTTAGAACGACTTCTGTTCTGTTCTTTCAAGTTGCATTTGCTTTTTTAATTCCTGAATTGCTAATAAGGTTTAATATGCCATCCATGGATTTTAAAAATGCTTGGCCACTTAACTATAGTTTCTTTTTTGATTGGAACATCGATAACCTTTTAAACAGTGGCGCAATTGGAGCTTTTATGCTATTTTGGGGAATAGTGTTAACTCTTATTATTGTGCCTGTATTTAGTTATTTTTATGGAAAAAGATGGTATTGTAGTTGGGTGTGCGGATGCGGTGGATTAGCAGAAACACTTGGCGACCCATACAGGCAACACTCCAATAAAACATTAAAAGCCTGGAAGTTTGAAAGGTGGATAGTTCATGGCGTATTAGTTTTTGCAGTTGTAATGACAGGAGCTGCACTTTATACTTTTTTTACAAACCAAAACACGTTACTTGGAATAGAAACATATAGCATACAAAAAGCCTATGGTTTTTTAATAGGGTCTATTTTTGCGGGAGTAATAGGTACAGGTTTTTATCCCATTTTTGGAAATAGAGTTTGGTGTCGGTTTGGTTGTCCTTTAGCCGCTTACATTGGTATTATTCAACGATTTAAATCAAGGTTTAGAATTACAACCAACGGAGGACAATGCATTTCATGTGGTAATTGCTCTACCTATTGCGAACAAGGAATAGATGTAAGGTGGTATGCACAAAGAGGTGAAAACATTGTAAGAGCTTCATGTGTAGGTTGTGGAGTTTGTTCGGCAGTTTGCCCAAGAGGAGTACTTAAATTAGAAAACGGTCCTGAACAAGACAGAATAATAGAAAACCCTATTATTATTGGCAATGATGGTATTAAATTAAATTTATAATGCCATTAAAGTTTATATCAATACTAACTATTTCCTTTTTAGTTTTTCAGAACATTCATGCTAATGATAGCACTAAGTATTTTAGGAGTTATTACACTAATAATGTTATAAAATCAGAGGGTTGGTTAGTTAACGGTGAAAAAAATGAATGGTGGAAAGAATACTATAAAAATGGTCAGCTAAAATCTATTGGTCAATACTCTTATGGATTGAAAACCGGATGGTGGAAGGAGCTTTTTAGCAATGGAACTATTCATTTTGAAGGAGCTTTTAAAGAGGGAGAAAAAAATGGATATTGGAAATTTAATTTCGCTAATGGAAATATAATGGCAGAAGGATATTTTTTAAAGGATGTTAAACAAGGCTATTGGATTTATTATGATAGTAATGGTTCAAAAATAGCCGAAGGAACTTATACATCCGGTACAATGGACGACTATTGGAAGTTTTATGAAAAAGGAATAATTAAAAGAGAAGGCATGTATGAAATGGGCAAAAAAACAGGTTATTGGCATTTTTATAATCCTGACAAACTTTTGAATTACGATTAGCATTGAAAGAAGAAAAGAAAATAGGCGTTATTATTCCGGCTTTTAATGAAGAAAACTCTGTTGGAAATGTAATAAAAGACATTCCTAAATGGGTAGATAAAATAGTTGTAGTAAACAATAACTCAACTGACGAAACAAAAATTAAAGCAGAAAATTGCGGAGCTATAGTAATAGATGAACCCATAAATGGCTACGGAAGAGCTTGTTTAAAGGGAATACAGTTTTTTAAAAGTAGTGAAGAAAAACCGGATATTATTGTTTTTATTGATGCAGATTATTCAGATTATCCCGAAGAAATGGAACAACTAGTAAAACCTATACTTATTGAAAATGTAGATTTGGTAATTGGCTCAAGAGCTTTAGGAAAAAGAGAAAAGGGCTCAATGACATTTCCACAGATTTTTGGTAACTGGTTAGCTACATCTTTGCTTAAATTAATATACGGCATAAAATATACCGACCTTGGTCCTTTTAGAGCGATTAAGTTTGAAAAGTTGTTAGCATTAAATATGGCTGATAAAACTTATGGCTGGACTGTAGAAATGCAATTAAAAGCGGCTAAGCAAAAAATGAAAATAACAGAAGTGCCGGTAAACTACCGGAAAAGAATTGGTTTCTCTAAAATTTCAGGAACCGTAAAAGGAACTATTTTAGCAGGCTATAAAATACTCACCACCATTTTTAAATATATGTAATTTGGAGTTATTGCTGATTATATTATACGGTCTTGCATTACTATTCATATTTTCTTACAGCATAGTACAAATTAATCTAGTTATAAATTACATTAAAAGTAAAAAGAATGAAAAAGCAAAACTTGACATTTTAGATATTACCGACATTAATAAAATCCCTCATGTTACCATTCAACTACCAATTTACAATGAATTATATGTTACAAATAGGCTAATAGACGCAGTAGCAAGCCTAAACTATCCTACAGAAAAATTAGAAGTTCAAATATTAGATGATTCAACAGATGAAACTGTTGAATTAATAACTGAAAAAGTAAAAGAGTGGGAACAAAAAGGAATAAACATTATTCATTTCAGAAGAGAAAACAGAGATGGATACAAAGCCGGAGCTTTAGCAGAAGGTTTAAAGTCTTGTAAAGGAGAGTTTGTAGCAATATTTGATGCTGACTTTGTCCCTGATAAAAACTTTCTGATACATACAATTCCGCACTTTAAGGACAGTAGTGTGGGAGTTGTACAAACAAAGTGGGAACATTTAAATAAAGATTACTCATTATTGACGAAACTACAAGCTTTTGGGTTAGATGCTCATTTTTCCATAGAGCAAAGAGGCAGAAATTATGGAGGACATTTCATTAATTTTAATGGTACTGCGGGTATTTGGAGAAAGAAATGTATTGTAGATGCCGGTGGTTGGCAGGCAGATACCTTAACCGAAGACTTAGATTTAAGTTATAGAGCCCAATTAAAAAAATGGAAATTTATTTATCTGGAAAATGTTGGCTCTCCGTCTGAACTTCCGGCTGCGATGAATGCACTAAAAACACAGCAATACAGATGGACAAAAGGAGCTGCAGAGTGCACTAAAAAACTACTGCGAAATGTTTTAAAATCCGAACACCTTACATTTAAAACTAAAGTACATGCCATTTTTCATTTAATGAACAGCAGTGTATTTCTAACCATAATTTTTACTGCCTTAGCTAGTATGCCTATTCTATTTATTAAAAATAATACTTCTGAATACAATCACTTATTTCAATACGCTGCGGTGTTTCTTTTTAGCCTGGTATTTCTAGCTATTTTTTACTTTGTTTCATCCGTAGGAAATAAAAAAATCAGACTCGTTGATATTCTTTTATTTATGTTTTACTTCCCTCTTTTTCTCTCCGTTTCAATGGGGCTTTCGTTACATAATGCAATTGCCGTAATTGAAGGTTATATTGGAAAAAAAAGTGCTTTTATAAGAACTCCTAAGTTTAATATAATTACAAAAACTGATAAATGGGAAGGCAATAAATATTTAGTAAGTAATATATCTCTTTTAACCATTTTTGAAGCGCTACTCTGTATTTACTTTTTAGTTGGAATTTTTTACGCCTTTAAGTTTCATGATTTTGGGCTGCTTCCTTTTCACATCATGTTAGCCTTTGGGTTTGGATATGTAACCTATTCCTCTGTTTATCACTCCAAAATATCGGTTAAAAAGATATGAAAGATGCCAAAGAAAAAATAATTCTTTTCTTCGCCTCACTTCTATACTTTTATTGTGCCTATTACCTAAAACGAAATGACTTCGGAATTTTAATTTCTTGTTATACTCTACTATTCACAGCTTATATTTATGTTATAAAAAGTAAAACAATTAGGTTTAAAGAAATAATTGCATTCGCCATTTTTTTTAGATTAATTTTTTTATTTTCTATTCCCCCACTTAGTGATGATTTTTATCGTTTTATTTGGGATGGAAGAATGATTCTTGATGAGATTAACCCTTATTTAATTTTACCTTCAGAATTTATTCAAACTACTTCTGATAAAGAATTTCATTTCCTATTTGAGAATATGAATTCTCAAAGTTATTTTACGGTTTACCCACCCGTTAATCAGCTGTTTTTTGGCTTGGCAAGTTTTATTGGAAACGGAAACATTTATTTTGAAATTATTGCACTACGTAGTTTTATAATTTTAGCTGAAATTGGCACAATAATAATGCTTCCTAAGCTTCTGGAGCAATTCAACTTAAACAAAAATCTATCGCTTTTATATCTTTTAAATCCACTTATAATAATTGAGTTAACCGGAAATTTACACTTTGAAGGAGTAATGATTTTTTTCCTTATCACAGCAATCTATTTTCTAATTAAAAGCAAACTTCTTCTCTCCTCTTTATTTTGGACGTTGGCAATTGGAACAAAGCTCATCCCATTGATGTTTCTTCCTATTCTAATCAAGGTAGTTGGAGTGAAAAAATCATTATACCATTATACTTTTACTATATTAGGTTGTATTCTTCTGTTTCTTCCATTTCTATCTCATGAACTAATTAGTAACTTTTTTTCGAGTATCGATTTATACTTTCAGTCTTTTGAATTTAATGCCAGCATTTACTTTTTGGTAAGAGAAATAGGTTACTGGGTAAAAGGTTGGAATACTATTCAATTTATTGGGCCGGCTATGGCAATCGTCACCTTTTTAGGTATAATTTCAATCTTATTTTTTTACAAAAAGAAGTCAGACAAAAGCTTTCTAACTGCTTGCTTTTTTGCCTTTATGCTTTATTTATTAATGGCCACAACTGTTCATCCTTGGTATTTATCTACGCTACTATTTTTTGCAGTTTTTACAAGATATCAATGGATAGCAATAGCATGGTCGTTTTTAGTGGTACTCAGTTACGGAGCATATTCGGGTGATGAATATTCTCAGAATTTAATGCTAGTATCAGTAGAATATCTTTTGCTTTTTACAGTTATGATTTGGGTTCTTTATAAAGAAAAACAAACTATCCGCCAATACTAATCATTGGTCGGTTTTTTTGATATTCTTTTTGAGCAGAATTTTCTTTGAAATCAACCAATCCTCCTCTGGAAAAGGCTTTATTAATAAATGCCTCTTTAATAAATAACGTTAAGTCTCCACCATTTTTTAATACACTTAGTATATCCTTTTCTTTTTGGTCGAAAAGACAATTCTTTAATTTACCGTCAGCGGTAATTCTAATTCTATTACATCCGCTACAAAAAGGTTTTGTAATTGTGCTTATGATTCCAAAACTTCCCTTTGAATCAACTATTTTATAATTGTGAGAGGTAGAATCGATTGCATCGTTCAGCTTTTTGTAATTATAACTCTTCGATATTTTTTCGAGAATTTCTTTTTCAGAAACTGTTTTGGAATAATCCCATTGATTGTCTTTAAATGGCATAAATTCAATAAATCTACAGTCAACATTATACTTTAAAGTTAACTCAACAAAAGGTAAAATTTCATGTTCATTAAGCCCTTTAATTAATACCATATATAATTTTAATGGCACTTCATTTTTTAGTAACAAGTTGATGTTTTGTTTTACCTTTTCAAAGTAGTTTCTACCCGTAATAGAATTAAAAAGCTTTTCATCAAGAGTATCTATACTAAGATTGACACTAACATCTGACTTCACTAATGAGTCAATATATCTGTCCACAAAAAAACCATTTGTTGTAACAGATAATTTAGTGTTTAACGTAGAAAGTTGATCTAAAATTGAATTAAAATCTTTTCTCAGTAAAGGCTCTCCTCCTGTCAAACGAATTTTAGTAACTCCCAACTCAACAAAAGCTTTCGCTAATTCAAAAATTTCATTAGCAGACATTAAGTTTTTTTGAGGTAAGAATTTCATGTTTTCATGCGGCATACAGTAAGTGCAACGCATATTACATTTATCAATTAATGATATACGTAAATAAGTATGTTTTCTATCAAAGCTATCTACAATCACTACTTTGGTATTGATTTAAAAATATGAAAGCAATGAGGAAAAAGAGCCTGCATACTTTCTTTAACCCCACCTATTGAACCAGGAAGTGTAAGTATTAAAGTATTATTTATTAAACCTGCCACTCCTCTAGAAAGCATAGAATAAGGCATTAGATTTTGTCCAAAACTTCTGGACTGTTCCATTATTCCGGGAACTTCCATTGTAAGCATGCCTTTAACTACATCCGGAGTAATATCAGATTTGCTTACGCCTGTTCCGCCACAAACAATAACAATGTTTGCACTTTCTTTTAGCGCATTAATAGTATTTTCAATTTCAATTTTATCATCATTTACAAGACTTCTGTTTACAACCGAAATTCCTAAACCAGATAATTTATTTTCCACTAATGGCGTAACTTTATCTTCTCTTTGGCCGGAAACAATTTTTGATGAAACAACTAAAATAGAAGCTGTTAACTCTTGTAGAAAATCATCTTTAAAGTCTGACTTTCCTCCTTTCTTTTCCAATAATTTTATTTCAGATATACTAACATTTTTATCAATGGGTTTAAGCATATCATATATATTTAATGCAACAACAGAAGCTCCATGCATGGCTTCAACCTCTACTCCGGTTTTGTAAATAGTTTTAACCAGTACTTTAACAATTATAGTTAGTTTGTCTATTTCATATTCAATAGCGGCATGCTCTATGGGAATTGGGTGACAGTCAGGTAAAATTTGAGGCGTTTTTTTAATTCCCAACAAACCCGCTGCTTTACTCATTTCAAAAACATTTCCTTTAGGTACAGTTCCTTGTTTTATAGCTAGAATAGTTTCTTCACTACCTACCTTTACAACAGCTTGTGCCACAGCAGTTCTTAGCGTATTTGTTTTTAGCGTAATATCTACCATTATATTTTATTTACTTTCCACTGATGTTCACCTGTTTCAAAAATTTCCTTCCCCCAAATAGGTAAATCAGTTTTAATTTTTTCAACTAATTGTTTACTAGCTTTGTAGGCAGTTTCTCTATGAGCACTGCTCACAAAAACAGCCATGCACAATTCATTTGCTTTTATATTGCCTAAACTATGAAAAAGAAAAATAGAAAGTAAATCAAATTCATTTTTAATCTCTGCAACAATTAACTTAAATTGTTGTTCTACCATTGGTTCATAAGCAGTAAATTCAATAGCAGAAACTTTTTCACCATTGATAACATCAGGTCTTATTTTTCCTGTAAACAAAATTTGAGCTCCAGTATTATTATGTGCATCAGCCTCATATAGCTCACTAATATGGGTAGCCGTAATAGCTCCTTGTATGAATTTAATCTCACTCATCATCCACCGGAAAAAGGAGGCAAAAATGCTATTTCATCATTTTCCTCCAATGCTTTTTCTTCAACAAATTTATGATTTACAGCTACTTTAAATTTCACATCAAAACTACTTTCCCATCTATTTAAAAATTCACTCAGCAAAGTTCCTTCTTCAATATTTATGACATCAGAACTACGGTTCATTTTTTCTGCAAGCACACCAAAATATTTTACGGTAATTCTCAATGAATATCTGGTTTTTCGTTTATATTTTTTAGAAGTGGTTCAAAACCATCTGCATTAAACTCTTTAAAATTACATTTTTTTACACTCTCCATCACTTTATATTGTCCTTCAATAATATTTTGTCTAATAATGGGCAGACAAGATTTACCATATATTCCAATCAAAGGGTGGGATTTTACAATAAAAATTTCCTCATGATTATAGGCGTCTATAAGTGCTTGATAAAATTTTGAGTCAAGCAACGGATAATCACAGCAAGTAATTAAAACGCTATCAGATTTAGCATCTTGTAAGCATGAATATATGGCTCCAATTGGCCCTATATTTTGATACTGGTCATTTACTACTTCAAGCCCAAGTTTTTTATGTGAAGGATTAGATGAGGAAATTTTAATCTCCATGGATAGTTGAGATAAGTAATCAATAGTCCATTGAATCATAGGTTTTCCTTTAAAAACCATTGTAGCTTTATCTTCGCCCATTCTAGAGCTTTTTCCACCCGCTAATATATAAGTCTCTGTAATCAAAAAAACAACATTTTTATTCCTGCTACTAACAATACAACAGACAATAAATTAAACACCACTCGTTTTGAAAATTTTATGCTTCCAAAATAAGAACCAATAAACCCTCCCAAAACAATAGCGATAATAAATGGTAAAAATTCAATCAAATCAATTACTAATACTTTTGTTTCTCCGGTAAAGAAACCCACTAAACCGAATAAAGAATTTATCCATATAAAAGCAGCTGATGTTGCCGCTGTTTGTTTAGCATCAGCCCAACCCAGCCATAAAATAATAGGTGAGAGAATTATACCACCGCCTATTCCTATAAGACCTGAAAAAAACCCAATAACGGCTCCTATAAATAATGCTAAGAATAGATTGCTTTTTTTATCTGACTTACTTACCTCTTTTTCGCTTGTGAAAAATAAAAACTTGACAGCGCTTAATAACAAGAAACAACCTAACAAAATTTTATACAACCATTCATTTAAACCTAAATATCCTCCGAAAAAAGCAAAAGGAATAGAGCTAATAATAAAAGGTGTTAATAGTCTTAGTCTAAAAAAACCTGCCCTAAAAAAAAGATAAAATGAAATGCCGGCTACCACTAAGTTCATACTTAATGCTAGTGGCTTGAGTAAAGTTGCCTGAATTCCAATTAAAGAAAAAACAGCTAAATAACCGCTTGCTCCTCCATGCCCAACTGATGAGTACAGTGAAGCAACTAAAAGCAAAATTATAGATATTAAAACTATATTATCCAATACATTGTTTGTAAAGTTAGGACTAAAACCTAGTAGTACTTCTAAAAATGGGAAGATAAAAATAATCTATATTTGGAAATCTAAATAAACTTTAATAACGTATAGCTAAATAAATAAATTAAAAATTGTTATGTCAAAACCATATTACGTAGACGAAGACCTAAAAAAGTTTGGTGAAATAACCGAGTGGCAAAAAGAATTAGGAGATAAGTACTTTGATTATTATACTTCTGTTTTTAAAGAAGGTGCTCTTACCGAAAGAGAAAAGTCATTAATTGCTCTAGCTGTGGCCCATGTTGTTCACTGCCCGTATTGTATAGATGCTTACTCAAAAGACTGTGTACAAAAAGGCTGTGATGAAGAACAAATGATGGAAGCTATTCATGTAGGTGCAGCCATCCAAAGTGGTGCCACTTTAGTTCACGGTGTACAAATGATGAACAAAGTAAAAGACATTAGTATGTAATTATGGCTTTAGCAACAAAATCATTAGCCTCAAGACAAAGTGACCTTTCTAACCCTAAAGAACAGATTAGAATACTTAGTGACAACCAATCTGTGGGAGTAAAATCTTTTACTGAAAAATTACAGCAAATAGATTTGTTTCCTCTAAAACCTACACAACTTAATATTTTTCAAGTGAATGTAGGTAAAATGTGCAACCAGGTTTGTAAGCACTGCCATGTAGATGCCGGGCCAGACAGGAAAGAAATAATGACTAAAGAAACGATGCTGTTGTGTCTAGATGCTATAAAAAAATCAACTGTTCATACGGTTGACTTAACAGGTGGAGCACCCGAAATGAATCCTGATTTTAGGTGGTTTGTGGAAGAAATATCTAAGCTCGGAAAAAAAATTATTGTGAGATGTAACTTAACTATTATTGTTGCTAACCCTAAATACAACGACTTGCCAGAATTCTTTAAGAAACATAAGGTAGAAGTAGTTTCTTCACTACCCTATTTTTCTGCAAAAAGAACCGACTCACAAAGAGGAGAAGGTGTTTTTGAAAAGTCCATTAAAGCATTAAAAATGCTAAATGATGTGGGCTATGGAAAAGAAGGAAGCGGATTAATTTTAAATTTAGTTTATAACCCGACAGGTGCCTTTTTACCAGCTAGTCAAGAAGGATTGGAAAAAGAATTTAAGAAAAAACTGAGCGAAGGTTGGGGAATAGAATTCAACTCTCTTTTTGCGATTACCAATATTCCTGTTAGCCGATTCTTAGAATATTTAATAGTAAGTGATAATTATGAAGATTATTTAACCGAATTAGTAAATGCTTTCAATCCGGCTGCTGCTTTGGGAGTTATGTGCAGAAATACCATTTCTGTAAGCTGGGACGGTTATCTTTACGATTGTGATTTTAATCAAATGCTTGATTTAAAGTTTTCAGGAAACACTCCTCAGCATTTAAAAGATTTTAATGACAAAAAACTTGTTGAACGAAACATTATTATCAACCAACATTGCTTTGGATGTACAGCAGGAGCTGGTTCAAGTTGTGGCGGTGAAGTAGCAAAATAATTATATTAACTAACTATTAATTCATACATGAAAACTTATTTAGAAACTACTAAAAACGTATATAAAGAAGCAGCCGAAAAACCGGATGTTGGTCTTTGTTGTACAACCACACCAATATGGCAGCTACCGGGTTTAGACATTCCAAAAATTATGTTGGAAATGAACTATGGATGTGGGAGTACGGTAAATCCAAGAGATTTAGTTAACAATCCAAAAATTCTATATGTAGGTGTAGGTGGAGGAATGGAGCTTTTACAGTTTGCTTATTTCAATAGAAATAAAGGAGGCGTTGTTGGAGTGGATGTAGTTGATGAAATGATTGAAGCAAGCGCTAAAAACTTCCTTGAGGCTGAAAAATTAAACCCTTGGTTTAAATCTGAATTTGTTGACCTAAGAAAAGGCGATGCACTTAGTTTACCTGTTGAAGACAATAGCATTGATGTAGCAGCTCAAAATTGCTTATTCAACATCTTCACACATGAAGATTTAAAAAAAGCATTAAGTGAAATGTACAGGGTTTTAAAACCCAATGGTAGATTAATTATGAGCGACCCAACTTGTGAGCAAGTTATGCCAGAAAACCTTAAAAATGACGAACGATTAAGAGCTTTGTGCATTAGTGGCTCTCTACCTTTACGGGAATATGTAAAAATGATAACGGATGTAGGCTTTGGAACAGTTGAAATCAGAGCTAAAAGACCATATCGAATTCTTTCCCCTAATCATTACGATTGTAATGAATTAATATTTATTGAAAGCGTTGAAGTTTGCGCCATTAAAGACCCAATGCCTTCTGACGGACCATGCGTGTTTACAGGTAAAACAGCTATCTATTTTGGCAATGAAGAATGTTTTGATGACAACAAAGGACATATTTTAATGCAAAACACTCCTTTATCGGTTTGTGATAAAACTGCAGCCGCATTAAAATCAACCGGAGAAAAAGATATTTACATTACTGATTCCACCTATTTTTATGATGGTGGTGGGTGCTGTTGAGCTTTTTAGCTTTTGGCATGGGAATTGTTAAAGAAGTGTTAAATTTTTAAACTTTTGAATATGAAAAAAATAATACTTCTTATTGCAATAGCAGCTTTCAGTTTAAACTTAAACTCCCAAACAGTGCGAACATCAACAAAAAATGGGGCTTGGAATGACCCTACAGTTTGGTCACCTAATGGTGTTCCAACGCCCAATGACTCCAGGGCTGAAATTAATCATCAGGTTTCTTATTCAGGTCATTTATTTATGCTACCCGATTGCGTAGTAATTAAAACAAATGCATGCCTCTTTGCAACTAACAGCACAGATACTTTAACTTTGGGTTCCGGAGATGGTTTTCATAATTTAGGATATACTTCAACTGGCACTTTTATCACATCAGGCATCTTATACAATAACGGTGACATTAAAGTTTTTGGCGACATGCATCAGTCTGATGATTTTTATAATGATAATAATGGGAAGTTAGATGCCGGAACAATTAATACTAGTGGTACGGTAACAAATAATGGAGAAATTAAATGTAATAATTTTACCAACTCAGCGGCAATGGTTGGTAATGGAAAAATGTGCATAGCAAATTGTTTTATTAACTCTTCTTCTATTAATGGAACAATGGATATTTGTGATGCTACTACTACTATATGTGACCAAAATGTTGGCACTATTGGTTCTTCTATAACTTATTGCCAAGCTTCACCTTGCTCTGGAGTTTCAAGTAACTGCACATCTACTTCGATAAAAGAAATTGAGAAAGCTAATATTAAAGTGTTTCCTAACCCTGCAGATAATGAAATTCACTTTTCAACCACCGATAAAATAAGTTCAGTGACTTTATTTGATTTAACTGGCAAAGTCATTATCAACCAAAAAGAAATATATTCTAATTTTATTTCAGTTAACACTTCTGAGTTAAATACAGGCATTTATTTTTATTCCATAAAACTTGTGTCGGACATTCAATTGAATGGTAAAATATATTTAAAAAAATAAAAAAGTGGGAAGCCATTTATTGGCTTCCCTCCTTAAACTTTATCCTTGTAGAAATACCAGCACTAATAAACCAAGTAGGGTTTTGGTTAAAAAAATCTCCTCCTCCAAACATATCCAGCTGAATGTCGTTGTTTAATAGAAAGGCAAAACCAGCATCAAACTGAGGGTTGTCAATTGAGTTTTTTGACACTGTTTCAAAATGCTCAACAAATAAAGAGAACTTATCACCTAGCGCATAACTTAAATTTATAACATATTCGTATGAAGGCTGATTGCTGCCATTCCATATAAACCTAGAATTAGTCACCAAGCCAAATTTTTCAGAAATTTTTTGTGCGGTAGCTACACCAAAAATAGAATTAGGAATTTTTCCTCTAAAATCACCGGAAAGTAAATTTAAACCCATGTCATACTGCACTCCAACTCCCGGTAAATAACCTTTTTTCTTACATAAATTTACCCTAACAGCTGCCAATGCATTGCTAAAGCCATCATTATATCCATAATTCAGAGGGGTAATTGTATAACTTTGAGATGTATAGTTTCCTGCTATACTTAATTCTACTTTATTAGAAACTCCCATTCTTAATCTAAATGGAAATGAATTGGATGAATTAAAAACTGGAGCATTTGTGGTAGAGGTAGCATAATCATAACCTGCTTGTAGTTAATAAACATCCTCTCCCAACGATAAAATACCGTTTGCTTGTCCTGGTCTTCCGCTTTGAATAGTTTCACGATATTGACTGAAACAATTTGTATTTAACAGCGTTAAAATAATTACAATCACTCTCATTATTATTTTTCTGTTCCAATATTAAACAATGCATCACCTTTGTTTACAACTGGTGCTGTATTTACACAAAAAACATAGCCCGATATTGGTGCTTTAATTTTTCGCTCCACAAAACCATAAGGGTCAGAAATTTGTCCAATAGTTTTTCCTTTTTCAACGTAGCTACCATTAATCGTAAAAGAGATAAACATTCCTGAATTAGACGCTCTTACCCATTTTGAATCATTTAACAAGATGCTTTCATTTTTTTTAAGCTCTAAATCATCCGGTAATTTAGTAATCATACCCAAATGCTTCATTACTTTTAAGGTGCCTGCAAAACCATCTTTCACTGCATTAGGTTTTAGCATTAATGATTTTCCTCCCTCAAATAAAAGCATGCATTTTTTCATTTCGTGTGCAGTTTTTCTGAAAGAGCTATTTCTAAAAGGAGAGTCTATAATAAACTTTGTATTAAACACTTTAGCTAACTCAAGGGCTCGTTCATCTTTAAAAACACATCTTATTTGAGGATGGTTAGAACGCTGTGCTCCACCGGTATGAAAGTCAATAGCATAATCGACAGAAGGTAAAATTTCATTGGTAATTCTATAAGCAAGTCTGCTGGCTAAGGAACCTTTTAAAGAACCGGGAAACATTCTGTTTAAATCTTTACCGTCAGGAAAAGAACGACTTAAATTTAAAAAACCAAATGCATTGATTACAGGAATAGTAATTAATGTTCCGCTTTCAACTTTATATAGTTTTTTTGCGTTTATTCTTCTTATGATTTCAATTCCGTTAAGCTCATCGCCATGAATTCCGGAAATCAAAAGTAGAGTTGGACCTTTCTTTTTGGCTCTATAAACCAAAATAGGAATAGAGATACTTGTTCCTGTATGAAGTTTAGCAACCTCTAGCTCTATTACCGATTTTTTATTAAAAGGTATTTCTTGCCCTAATATTTTCACAGAAACTGAGTTTTATTTTTGAACACTTCGTTCTACAAACTTGATAATTTCTCCGGCAATGTTATTTCCGGTGGCATGCTCAATCCCCTCTAAACCCGGAGAAGAATTAACTTCTAGGATTAAAGGTCCTCTGGCAGACTGAAGCATATCTACACCCGCAACATCTAACTTCATCGCTCTAGCAGCTTCAATGGCAGCTTCTTCTTCTTCTGAAGACAACTGTATTACATTTGATGTGCCACCTCTGTGTAAGTTAGAACGAAACTCACCATCTTTTGCCTGACGCTTCATGGCTCCTACCACTTTTCCGTCAACCACAAAAGCTCGTATATCTGCTCCTTTGGCTTCTTTTATATATTCTTGTACTATAATCCTGGCTTGTAATCCATTAAATGCCTCAATAACAGATTTGGCTGCGTTTTCTGTTTCAGCCAATACAACTCCTAGACCTTGCGTTCCTTCCAAAAGTTTTATTATACATGGTGCTCCTCCTATAGATTTTAATACATCATCTACATTTTTAGAGTAATTGGTAAACACTGTTTTTGGTAATCCCAATCCTGCTCTTGATAGAATTTGTAAACTTCTAAGCTTATCTCTTGAACGAACTAATGCCTGTGATTCCGTTGTAGAAAAAACTTTCATCATTTCAAACTGACGAACAACTGCAGTTCCATAAAATGTAACCGAAGCTCCGATTCTAGGAATTATGGCATCAACTCCATTTACTTCTTCTCCTTTGTAATGAACGGATGGCTTTCTCTGCTCAATTATAATGTTGCAGTTTAGGTGGTCAATAACGCTAATATCATGTCCGGCCTTTTCGCCTTCTTCAACTAATCTTTTTGTAGAATAGAGTTTACTCCCTCTGGATAATACAACTATTTTCATTTATGGTAAATAGGTTAATGGATTTTGGGTAATTTTTTTATGCTTAAATGAAAGGTCGTATTTACCCGGGTCAACTATAAATTTACCGGCTAATGCTTTTCTACCAATTAACACCGGAAATTTCATTTCTCTTCTCTTTGCTAATGAAACTTCGGTAGGATAAACTTTACCAAACATTTGTAGATGAGTTTTTATAATATATCTAATTTCACTTTCTCCGTTTGCTACCCTAATTTTCTTCTTTTTAAACTCGGTAAATACATATTTCTTTCCTGTATATAACGAGTGCTTAGGGTCTAATAAAATAATTGTAAGCACTTTTTTCTTGTTTA
>Ga0209273_10000885_pt1 | contig 31941 bp, 29 predicted proteins | sample tdAd471_FD_187126 | JGI IMG/M metagenome (GOLD analysis project Ga0209273, IMG submission 187126) | Marine sediment microbial communities from the Atlantic coast under amendment with organic carbon and nitrate - tdAd47.1 (SPAdes)... | ecosystem: Environmental > Aquatic > Marine > Coastal >...
CGCGATATGATCCGCTGCGCGATAAAGCCCCGCGAGCCGGCTCGGATCGCCGGCCTCTATCGCCTGGTCCGCATAGATGACCGCTTCGTCCATGTTTCCGGCGAGCAAGGCCGTGATGTAGGCCCGGTCCGCAAGCGTCGCATTGCCGGGCGCCCGATGGAGGGCTTCGGCGTAATAGGTGGCCGCCCCGTCAGCATCCCGGTTCACGCCGGCATAGCGCGCTGCCAGGAAGGCGCCGTAGGCCGAAGGCGGCTCCTCGGACGGAACACCAACACAGGACGCGAGCGACAGGCCGCACGCAAGGAGCGGCACGAAACGAAGCAGTGATTTCATACCCCCATGCTCGCTCGCCACGGCGGCAAGCGCAAGCGTGAAGGCCGTGCGTGCTTACATATTCGCGTACATCGGACCGCCGCCGCCTTCCGGCGTTGTCCAGTTGATGTTCTGGTTGGGATCCTTGATGTCGCAGGTTTTGCAGTGGACGCAGTTCTGCGCATTGATCTGGAAACGCTTCTCGCCCGACGTCTCATCGTCGATCCACTCATAGACACCGGCCGGGCAATAACGCGTGGACGGGCCCGCGAACTCGCCGAGTTCGGACGCCTTCTGCAAGGCCTCATCCGCCAGTTTGAGGTGGACCGGCTGATCTTCCTCGTGATTGGTGTTCGAAATGAACACCGACGAAAGGCGGTCAAACGTCAGCACACCATCTGGCTTGGGATAGTCAATCGGCTTGAAATTGGCCGCCGGCTGGAGGCTCTTCGCATCGGTCTTGCCGTGCCTCATCGTGCCGAAAACCGAAAGCCCACCGAACAGCGTGTTCATCCACATGTCGAGACCGCCCAGAGCAATGCCGAGCACGGTGCCGAACTTGGACCAGAGCGGCTTCACATTGCGGACCCGCTTGAGATCCTTGGCGACCCAGGACGCCTCGTAGGCGGACTGATACTCGTTCAACTCATCGCCGGTACGGCCCGCAGCGATGGCGCCAAACACGCTCTCCGCCGCCAGCATGCCCGTTTTCATGGCATTGTGAGAGCCCTTGATCCGCGGGACATTCACGAAGCCGGCCGAGCAACCGATCAGGGCACCGCCCGGGAAGGCGAGCTTCGGCACGGACTGGAAGCCACCCTCGGAAATGGCGCGCGCGCCGTAGGAAATGCGCTCGGCGCCCTCGAAGACCGGCGCGATGGCCGGATGGGTCTTCATGCGCTGGAATTCCTCGAAGGGCGAGATGTAGGGGTTCTTGTAGTTCAGGTGAACGACGAAACCGATCGACACCAGGTTGTCGCCCCAGTGATACATGAAGGAGCCGCCGCCCGTGGAATTGTCCAGCGGCCAGCCCATCGTGTGCTTCACCATGCCCGGCTTGTGGTTTTCCGGCTTCACGCGCCAGAGTTCCTTCAGGCCGATGCCATATTTCTGGGGCTGCTTGCCCGCAGCCAGGTCGAACCGCTCGATCAGTGTCTTGGCGAGCGAGCCGCGCACCCCCTCACCGATCAGCGTGTACTTGCCGCGCAATTCCATACCGGGCTGATAGCCGTCCTTGTGACCGCCATCGCGCGCCAGGCCGAAATCACCGGTGACAACCCCCTTGATGACACCGTCTTCCTCGATGACCTCCGCCGCCGGGAAACCCGGATAGATCTCGACGCCCAGTGCCTCGGCCTGTTCACCCAGCCAGCGGCAGACATTGCCAAGTGAGGCAATGTAGCAACCGTGATTGCTCATCAGCGGCGGAAACAGGACCGTCGGAAGGCTTGCCGATCCCGCCGGGCCAAGCACTTCGAAAATATCGCTGGTCACCGCATCATCGAGCGGCGCGCCCATCTCTTTCCAGTCCGGGAAGAGCTCATTCATCGCCTTCGGATCGACCACGGCACCGGAGAGAATGTGCGCGCCGACTTCGGCCCCCTTCTCGAGCAGGGCGATCGAAATCTCCTGACCGGCCTCGTTTGCAAGCTGTTTCAGGCGGATCGCGGCAGACAGGCCGGACGGGCCACCTCCGACGATCACGACATCATATTCCATGGACTCGCGTTCGATTGCAGCGTCAGTCATGAGAGAGCCACCCCTTCTAAGTCGAGAATCAGCACAAGCCCGGCTTGCAGCCAGCCGGTCTTAGCTTAGGATTTGCCCCTCATCTAGCGCGCCGTGCGCCGAAGATCAAAGATTTTACGTTGACGTTCCCGTAAAGCATGTCCGATTTGACCCCTCACCTCACCCGACAGGACGAACGCGCCCTCCAGGCGTTGATCGACTGGTGGGAGGATGCCGGCCTCGAGCTGGACATGCCGATCGTGCGACCGAAGGCCAGCCGCGCCGCGTCCGCACCGGTGCGCGAGGCCGCCCGCCCTGCCCCGGTCGCGCGTCCGGAACCGCCCGTGCGAACCGCCACTGCGGCCGCTGCGATCGCGGCTGGCTATGGCGAGGAGAAACCGCAGGGTCCGTCTGCGCAGGATGTCGCCGCCAAAGCCGCTGACCTTGACGCGCTGGAAGCCGCCATTGCCGGGTTCGACGGCTGCCCGCTGAAGCGGACAGCGCGGCATACCGTATTCTCGCGAGGCAGCCGCGACGCGCGCATCATGCTGGTCGGTGAAGCGCCCGGTCGGGACGAGGACGAACAGGGCAAACCCTTTGTCGGCCGGTCCGGTCAGCTGCTGGACAAGATGTTCGCGGCGATCAGCATCGAGGAAACCGGCCTGTACATCTCCAACATCGTCAACTGGCGCCCGCCGGGCAATCGCAATCCGACACAGGAAGAGATCGCCGTGTGCCTGCCGTTGATCGAACGCCATATCGCGCTGAAGGCGCCGGACATCCTGATCGTGGCGGGTGGGGTTTCGGCCCAGGCCCTACTCCGGTCGGAAACCGGCATTACGCGCCTGCGCGGCCAGTGGCAGAATTATGAGGTGAAGGCCCCGGACGGAAGCGGGACGGGCCGGTCCATCCCGTGCCTGCCGATCTTCCACCCGTCCTTCCTGTTGCGCCAGCCTGCCTCCAAGCGGCAAGCCTGGGCCGACATGCTGGCGCTCCAGGAAAAGCTCGAATCGCTCTGAGCAGGCACGTTTTCACCTAACCCGCAGATTCCATGGACAAGTTCCGGGCGCGGCCGAAAAAGTGCAACTGGACTCCAAAAAGTTCTTGTTTTGTTCCGCCGTTGAGTCATGATGCCCCCATGACCGAGCGCCCTGGCGGCTACGCCCTTAATGCCACTAGCGAGACCCCGGCTGCCCAGCCCATCGCCCCGGGACAACGCACCAGGGGTCGCGGCGCTCGGTCAAACCAATCCGGCCGGTATGAGGCCTTTCGGCGAGAAGCTTTTGACGATGGGTGGCAGGATGACCCGGACGCTGCCCCGAAACTTGCGACGACCGTGCTGAAGGACGCCTCGCGCTCCATCATCTCGACGAATAATTCGCCGGACCTCCATTTCGACCAGTCCATCAACCCTTATCGGGGATGCGAACACGGCTGCATTTATTGCTACGCGCGCCCGAGCCATTCCTATTGGGGCTATTCGCCGGGGCTCGATTTCGAAAGCATGATCTTCTCCAAACCGGAGGGGGCGAAACTTCTGGAGCAACACTTCAATCGCCCCTCCTACACGCCCAAACCCATCGTGATCGGCGCCAATACCGATGCCTGGCAGCCAGTTGAGAAGCGGCTCGAGCTGACGCGGGAAATCCTGAAGGTTTTCGCGCGGTACAAGCACCCGGTCAGCTTCATCACCAAGTCCGCCCTCGTGATGCGGGATCTCGATATTCTCGGCCCCATGGCAGAGGCCGGGCTGGCCAAGGGCGCGATCTCGGTGACCACGCTCGACCGCAAGCTGGCGCGGGATATGGAGCCACGCGCAGCTGCACCTCACCGGCGCCTCGACACCATTCGCGCCCTGAGCGAAGCCGGCCTGCCGGTGACGGTGATGATGGCGCCCATTATCCCGGCCCTGAACGATCACGAAATCGAACCCCTTCTGGAAACAGCCCGCGAGGCCGGAGCGAGCGGGGCCGGCTATGTGCTCCTGCGCCTGCCGCTCGAGATCAAGGACCTGTTTCGCGAATGGCTGGCCGAAGCCCGCCCCCATGCCGCCTCCCATGTCATCTCACTCTTGCGCCAGATGCGCGGCGGGCGCGATTACGATCCCAGCTGGGGAAAGCGTGGTCGCGGCGAAGGCCCCTATGCCGAGCTGATCACCAAACGCTTCCGGGCCGCCCTGCGCCGTCTGGACTATCGCACTCAGTCCGCCCCCCTCGACTTCAGCCAGTTCGAACGCCCGCTCGGCACCCCGGACCAGCCCGTCCTGTTCGAATAATTCAATTCGGCGTTGCACTCCCCGCCCTCACCGGGAATAGTTAATTCGGGAGTGGGGAAAGCCAGATGTCCGTAGCCAGAGTTTTCTTGGTCGTCCTTGCGGCGCTCGCAGTGTCCGCTTGCGATCTGAGTGGTGTGCTCGAACGGGTCATACCGGACGACGCTCGCGAAACCGTCGACCGGGCGCGCAACGCCATCCTCGACGCGGATCGGGACGCGCTGGAAGCCATCACACCGCCTGAAACGTCGCCGGCTGTGCTCGACAATGCGATAGCCCAGATCACCAGCATGCTGCCGTCCGGTGAGACGCCCGACGTCTCCCTGTCCGGAGCGCATATCAGTACGAGCCAGGTTATTGGCGAGGATAGCGTCCAGACCCTCGACCTCGTTTACCTCGCCGCGTACGAGAGCGGCAATCGGCGCCTTGAACTTCGCATCCAGAAGACTGGTGAGAGCCCGTGGCATCTGACCTGGTACAATCTGCTCGAAGCCGGCAATCACTCGGGGCTGAGCCTGGACTGGGGCTCGAATGCCTCCAAGCAGAACATCGCACTCGCAGCCAGTCTGGGCAGTTTCTCTCTGATCCTTCTGACCCTGTTCGCGAGCTTTCGTTTCAAGCGTGTGAAACGCCGCATTCTCTGGAGCATCCTGATTTTGGCGGCTTACCCGGTCTTCGCCTTCAACTGGACAGACCAGACCTGGACCCTGATCGCCCCCGCGATCACGTCGACCGAGACGACGACCCATTTCAACCTGGTCAGCCTCACATTTTTCGGCGCAGGGTTCGCGGATTTCTCGCCACTCGAAGCGGCCGAGCTCAGATTCGCCGTCCCGTTTGGCGCCCTGCTCTTCTGGTACAGGGTCCTGAGGGGCGGCCCGACGCGCAAGCCTCTGCCCGCCGACGCGGCAGGATGAGATAATTTTCGCGGCTGACGCGATCTGACTTGCATGCCGCACAGGCACGGACTTAGCTGACCCGGCGTGGGGGATATTGATGAGTATTCGCGTTCTGATCCTGGTACCGCTGATGGTGCTCCTGGCGGGCTGCTCCGTGCAGTTCTCACCCTATCAGCGCGGCCTGTCGCCCGAGGAAATCGACGCGTTCGCCCGGCAGCGTTTCCAGCTTCATGAACGCGAACAGGTCTTTGTGGACGCCATGCTCAACGCGGTGCGGGACCGTAACGGCGAGGCTCTGACCGCCCTCCTCTCCCCAACCATCATCGCGCCGACACTGGAACGCGACCTCGCCGGCTTCTACGGGCAATTCCCGACGCGGACACCCGAACGCATCGACATGGTCACCTTTCAGAGCAATCTGAACCAGGTTGGAACGGGCCCCGACACGCTCACCCTCAAGGTCGAATACGTCTTCGTCTACGAGAACTTCGCACCGGTATTCCTCACCGTGACCGGCCAGGCAGAGGGGGCCGAGGATATCCGCGCAATCAATGTGCGCTCACAGACGCTGGATCCATCCTACTGGCAGGTCACGGGGGAAGACGGGACGCTTCGCAAGGTCATCCGGTGGATTGCCATCGGTACACCCATCACACTGGTGATCGCGGTTTCGTTCTGGCTGGCCAATCTACGCCACATGCGGCGACCGATCATCTGGCTGATCACCCTGCTGGCCACTACACCGACTTTCGCCTTTGACTGGGCGACGCAGAACTTCAGCCTTCTGGCCCCTTCCCTCGACCAGATTGAGGGGATCTGGCGCTTCGAAGGCGTGGAGTGGATTGTCACGGGCGTGCAGGTCACCCGCGGCGGTGATTATCATCCGTGGATCATCACCATAGGCCTGCCACTGGGCGCGCTCTGGTTCCTGTTCAAGATGATGACTGGCGGCGTTGAGCGCCGCGTCCTGCCCGGTGAAGAAGTCGAGATGATGCCCGTCGCGGATTGTGTCTGCGAGTGTGACGACGCCGACGAAGAGACAGCCGCGACTAGCTGATGCGTCTCGCGTTGATCTCGGCCATTTCAATCAGATAGTCCGGCACACTGTCGAGGAAGGCCGGGATCTGGCCGCGCGTCATCGGCCGTGACAGCAGATAGCCCTGCAGCACAAGGTCCGGCTGATCGCCCAGAGCCATGAGCTCGTCGAGTTCTTCAATGCCCTCGACCACGATCTCCATGCCCAGCTTGCGCGCCAGATCGATGGTGGAGTGCACGATGATCTGCGCTTCGGGCTGGTTCTGGATGCCGGAGACGAAAGCGCGGTCAATCTTGATTTTGTCGAAGGGGAAGGCGCGCAGATAGTTCAGTGAGGCGTAGCCCGTTCCGAAATCGTCAATGGCGAGGCCGACACCCAGCTGCTTCAGGCGACGCAAGAGGGTCAGCGCACGAGACTCGTCATCGATCAGAACGCCCTCGGTGATCTCGATCTCGAGACGACGGGGGTCCAACCCGGTGGCCTTGAGCGCACGCTCAATTGTAAGCACGACATTGCCCTGCCGGAATTGCGCCGGACTGACATTGACCGAAACGCGCATGTTCTCCGGCCAGTTCACCGCTTCGCGGCAGGCCCGTTCGATGACCCAGCGCCCCAGCTTGAGAATCTGACCGGTCTCCTCGGCGAGCTGGATGAATTCCGACGGCGGCACGAAGCCGCGCTTCTCGTCCTCCCAGCGGACCAGAGCCTCGAAACCGATGACTTCTCCGGTTCCCAGCATGGCTTGCGGCTGGAAGTGCAGGTCGAGCATCTCGTCTTCAATGGCTACCGCCAGATCCGACTCCAGCTCGTGACGCGCTTGCATCTCGCGGCCCATGCTCGGATCAAAATCGCAGACGCAATTGCGGCCCTGGTGCTTGGCGCGATAGAGGGCCTGGTCCGCCTGATTCATCAGCCGGTCCATGTCCTCACCATCGAGCGGGAAGAGCGTCACTCCGCCGGACGCCGAGACATTCATGTGAACCTTGCCGAGCGTGATCGGCGAACCGACATTATCGACGACGCGCTGGGCAATGGTGATCGCATCCAGACGACTGTCGATATCGGGAAGGACCACGGCGAATTCATCACCGCTCAGACGTGCTGCAACCGCCCCTTTCGGCAGGGAATCCAGCATCCGGCCTGCCACCGCGACGAGGAGATCATCTCCCGCCGCATGGCCGTGAACGTCATTGACCTCCTTGAACCGGTCCAGGTCGAAGAACATCAGCGCGACCAGCGTGTGCTCCTCCCAGCTGCGTTTCAGCTCGGCTTCCAGCTTCTCGCGGAAGCACAGGCGGTTCGGCAGACCCGTCAACGGGTCGTGATGCGCCATGTGCATGATGCGGGCTCGGGCGCGCTCTTCGGAGGAGACGTCACGGAAAGCCAGCATGCGCGCCTTGCCGCCCTGAAGATCGAGCGTCTGACAGGTAAGCTGGGCGGAAATAACAGGCCCGGCTTTGGATCGCATGCGGCAGGAATGCTGCTCGCCATCATCGATCGCCCGGATCGTTTCCACGGATTCGGGGTCCTGACCGACTTTGCAGATCGGTGCCCCGATCAAATCCTCGCGGGCCAGGCCGGTCAGTTCGACGAACCGGTTATTGACCTCGAGAATGATGCCCTCGCGTTCCAGCGCCATCCCTTCGGACGTCGCATTGGCCAGCGCACGCATACGCTCCTCAGCGGTCTTGCGCTGTTCACCGATGTGACGATCGAAGATGGCCGCAGCCAGCCCGATACCAGCCACCGGCAATACACCCAGCATGGTGACGACAGCGAGGAGGTAGGATGGGGATGTCGGCTTGCTCAATGCCAGAGCCGCGTCCGGGAAAGTTAAAGCCGTCAATCCGGCCTCCAGGAAGATCGCGCAGCCCATCAGGTAGCTGAAGGCGGTGAGAGCGGTTCCCCAGCGCCCCCGCAGATGACGAACGCCGAATGCCCCGAGGGTGATGAGCGGCGTCCCGACGGACATACCCAGACTCAGAATATCCCGGTTGAACCCGAACCCGGCCGGTCCCTGCATCGCGCCGAGCATCAGCATGGCCGCAATGAACAGGCCCACGCCTCCCAAAGCTCCGGCGACCAATGCGGCATGTCGGATCTGACTGCGGACCAGGTAGACGATGCTGAGGGAACAGGCGGCCAGGCTCGCTCCGAGCGACACCATCAGCCGTGCCAGGTCGAACTCCACGGAGACCGGCGGGGTGAACGCCAGCAAAAACACAAAGCTCGTGGACCAGGAGCCGAGCCCCGCGACGATTGACGACGCGGCGATCCAGCCAAGCTTGCCGGATTTCACATCCAGCGCCCGCCGAATACATGCAATCACGGCAAAGGAATTCACCAGCCCCAGCGCGAACGCTGCGGCCGCAAGACTTCCGTCATGCTCGCTCAGATGTTCCAACAAGGCTTCAAACACGGCTTAGACTCAGCCCATCCACTCTTTTTGCCATCAGCTCTTGATAAACACGCTCCCACAAAAGTGCGGATTTAAGCTTAACGTGATGAATCTTTTTCAGACCCAGCCCCTCGCGGGCGTCGATGAAGCCGGCCGCGGCCCCCTAGCCGGCCCCGTCGTCGCCGCGGCTGTCATCCTCCCGAACGGGCACGGAATTGAGGGACTGGCGGACTCCAAGGCGATCAGCAAGACCAAGCGGGAGAGTCTGGCCGTCCTGATCCGCGAGCGCGCCCTTGTCGGTATCGGGATTGCCGAACCCGCGGAGATCGATCGGCTGAATATCCTGCACGCCACCCTGGCCGCCATGCGGCGCGCGGTTCTGGACCTGGGACAGAGTCCCGGTCTGATCCAGATCGACGGCAACAAGGTCCCGCCGGGCCTGCCCGCTCCGGCAGAAGCCATTGTGAAGGGCGATCAGAAAGTCGCCGAGATCTCGGCGGCCTCGATCATCGCCAAGACCTTACGTGACACGTTGATGATCGAGGCAGACCAGCGCTGGCCGGGATATGGCTTCGCCGGCCACAAGGGTTATCCGAGTGCCGGGCATCGTGACGCACTGAAAGACCTCGGCCCCTGCCCCATACATCGACAGAGCTATGCGCCCGTTCGCGAGGCTCGCGAATCACGGCAGAGCGGGAGTGCGAATCATTGTGGATAACTTGATTCAGGGTTAACGGCCCGTTAGCCCTAAACATTGACAACGTCCCTTGTACAAGCGGGTGGAGTGTTGCGTGATGGGTAAACTGCCGATCGATCAAATTCTCGAGGGTGAATGCGTGGAAGCGATGAAGTCGCTGCCCGATGAATGTGTTGACCTCGTCTTTGCCGATCCGCCCTACAACCTCCAACTGGGCGGCGACCTGCATCGCCCGGACAATTCCAAGGTGGACGCGGTCGATAATGACTGGGACCAGATTGGCGGGTTCGACGAGTATGACCTCTTCACCTGGCAGTGGATGGAGCAGGCGCGCCGCATTCTGAAACCGAATGGCGGTTTCTGGGTGATCGGCAGCTATCACAACATCTTCCGTGTCGGCGGCATTCTGCAGGATGCCGGCTTCTGGGTGCTCAACGACATCATCTGGCGCAAGTCCAACCCGATGCCGAATTTCAAGGGCACGCGCTTCACCAACGCGCACGAGACCCTGATCTGGGCGGCAAAGACCAAAGATGCCCGCCCGACCTTCAATTATGCCGCAATGAAAGCGCTCAATGACGGCGTGCAGATGCGGTCCGACTGGACCCTGCCGATCTGCTCCGGAGGCGAACGCCTGAAAGGCGAGGACGGCAAGAAAGCGCACCCGACGCAGAAGCCGGAAGCCCTGCTGCATCGCGTCCTCCTGTCGACCACCAATCCGGGCGATGTCGTTCTCGACCCCTTCTTCGGCACGGGAACCACGGGCGCCGCCGCCAAGCGCCTCGGTCGCCATTTCATCGGCATCGAACGCGATCAGGATTACATCAAGGTCGCCACCAACCGGTTGAAGGCCATCGAGCCGGCCGCCCGTGAAGCCTTGAGCGTGACCCAATCCAAGCGCGCCCAGCCCCGCATTCCCTTCGGCGCGCTGGTCGAACGCGGCCTCGTCAAACCCGGAGACACGCTCTACTGCCCGAAAGGGCGTTACACAGCGCGTGTTCGCGCGGACGGTTCGCTGATTGCCGGCGACCGGGCCGGCTCCATCCACCAGGTCGGTGCCCAGCTGCAAAGCGCTCCCTCCTGCAATGGCTGGACCTACTGGCACGTCCGCACCAAGCAGGGCCTCGCGCCGATCGACATCCTGCGTGCGGAGGTCCGCGCCACGCTGGAGCAGTAGGTCCACCGCCCTTCAGGAGCGCCCATGTCGAACACTTGCACCGTCGGAAGGATCGCCAGCGCGCTGTCGACCGTGCAAGTCATGGAGGTGAGGCTGAACTGAGATGGCCCTGACGCGACATTCCATCGCCTGGCGTATTCTCGCCGCACAGCTCGTCACGGCCCTGACCCTGTCGCTGACTGCGACCGTGGCAGCCACCTGGTGGTCCCTCGACAATCTGCGAGACCGCCAGCTCTCCAACCTTGAACGGGTCATGGTCGAAAGGACCGAGCGCGTCAGTTCGCTGTTCTTCGAGATCGAGGAGGCCCACCAGTTTGCCCTCTCGACGCTGCGCCAGACCGTCAGCAATCTGGACTCGAGCATCGCCGACCGCGAGTTCGATGCCCTCTTCCCCCTCCAGGACGACGGGACGCGGCGTTCAACGGACGTGTTGTTCGAGGGCTATGTCGATGCGCGTGGCGAGTTCCACTCCGGGGTCGCCGCCTTCATGTACCCCGACGCCCCGGCTAGCCCAGAGGACCGTCGCTGGCTGGTCTCCGCCTATCATGTCGTCGACTCCGCCGGCAGTGTCCTGTCGGGCCAGATCCGCAACATCTATTTCTTCTCGCCCCGCAATGAACTGATCATCTCCGCCCCGACCCGCTCGGACCGACTGATGTTTTATCGCCGGGATGCAGACACCGGTTTCGACCTTCGCGAAGCAGATTTTGCGCCGATCGTGACGATTGAAGCCAATCCCGAAGGCCGATTTGTCTGCGGTGAACTCACCCAGCTTGTTTCCGTACGAAATCGAGAAGCCCTGACCACGGGATGCTTCACGCCGGTTCGAGACGACGGCGTCCATATCGGCGCCATCGGCACGACCATACCCATGTCCGGTTATTTCGCCGAAGCGCTCGCCGGGGACCATCTCGGTGACGGCATGCATCCTGTTTTCTTCAATGGGCGTGGCCAGCTGATTGCCCACGGCAGCATGCTGGAACGCGATGTCACGCAGGACGTCATCGATCATATTTCGGAACAGCTTGGCCTGCCGGATATCTGGGACGCTGTACGCGAGGCTGGCACGAATTCCGGTCGCGTCACCTCTCGCGACGGGCGCTGGGAAATCGCCTTTTCCCACCTCGCAGGGCCAGACTGGTATTTCGCGACCCTTGTTGATCGCGACATCATGAATGGCGACGCCCGAAACCAGGCGATCATGATCCTGAGCCTGGGTGCGCTGGGCATCATCCTCCAGGGCCTGGTCCTCTTCTACATACTCTACCGCCAGGTCGTCGGTCCCATTCGACGGCTTACGGACATTTTCAGCGAGACCGACACGGGTTCGAAAACCGGGGCGGAAATCCACGCCCTGTCCGAAAGCCGCAGCGAGCTGGGAGTTCTGACCCGGACCTTGAATCACTACCGGGAGATGTCGCAGCAAAATGTGGACGAGCTGGAACGCCGGGTCGCTGAACGCACAGAGGCGCTTGAGAAAGCCAATCGGGCGAAGAGCGATTTCCTGTCCACGATGAGCCACGAGCTGCGTACACCGCTGAACGGCATTATCGGCCTGTCCCAGACGCTTGAAGAGATGCTGGACGATACGGCGCAGCGATCGATGGCCGGCATGATCCACACCTCCGGAGAAAATCTCGGTCTGTTGCTCAATGATATTCTCGATATGTCGAAGATCGAGGCCGGAAAGCTCGAGCTCTCCCTGAAGTCAGCCGAGCTGCACGAAACCCTCCGCGAGGTTCACGCGCTCTTTGCCCAGCAGGCCGCCAGTTCCGGGATCGCTTTCGACCTCGTGATCGATGACACCGTACCGGCGATGGGACTCATCGACACACTCCGCCTGCGTCAGATTCTTTCCAACCTCGTCTCCAACGCCATCAAGTTCACCGCCAAGGGCCATGTCAAAATCCGCGCGACAGCCGCGCCAAATGGCGACAAGCGTGCACTCATCTCAATAGCCGTCGAGGACACCGGCATCGGCATGAGCGAGGCGGTGCGTGAGCGCCTGTTCAAACCCTTCAGCCAGGCTGACAGCGACACGGCATCGCGCTTTGGCGGGACGGGGCTTGGGTTGTACATCTCCATTCAGCTGGCAAAGCTGATGAAAGGGAACATCGAGGTGACCTCCCGGGAAGGGGAAGGCTCCTGCTTCACCTTCCGGTTCGACATGGCATGCGTCGACAAGCTTGAAGAGAGCCCAACCCAGAAAACACCGGCCGAGCTCGCGGCCTTGCCCGAGTTCGAGGCGCTGAATGGCCTCAACATCCTTCTCGTCGAGGACAACATGATCAATCGCCAGGTTGCCTCAGCCTTCCTCAAGCCGCTGGGAGGCTCGATCATCGATGCGGAGAATGGCGCTGTCGCCCTGGAGCGACTGGAAACCGACGAGATCGATCTCGTCCTGATGGATGTCCGGATGCCGGTGATGGACGGGTTTGAAGCCACCAAACGCATCCGGGAAAGCGGCAGGCCCTGGGCGACCTGTCCGATCGTCGCCCTCACCGCCAATGCGGGCGAGGACGATGCCCGCGCCTGTTTCGACGCCGGCATGGATGCCTTCTCGACCAAGCCCCTCTCGCCCTACCAGCTGTTCGAGGCGATGCGGTCAGCACTCGAAGTTCGCTCCGTCGCACGAGACGCGCTGGAGCTTTAACCCGCCTGCGTGACCGAGCGCAGGTCGAGGACCTTGCGCATCACGCTGGGCAGAGCCTCTCCCGACAATCCCGCTTCCACAACCCAGTCGCCGTCCGGCAAGGACCAGCTGTCGGGGGCGACCGCTTCGCGCACGGTGAGCCTCAGTTCGAAATGCGTGAAGACATGCCGCACTTCTCCGCGCGATGCCCAGTCCGCTCGAAAGGGCGGCTCGGACGCGTCCGACAGGTCCTGCTCCACCCACTCGGTTGAAGGCACTTCCCGCATGCCCCCCAGAAGCCCTGTGTCCGGCCGGGTTCTCAACCAGACAGCCCCCTTGCGGCGCACAAGCCAGGCTACGCCCCGGCGGACAGGCTTCGGCTTTCTGGCCTGTTTCAGGGGGTAGCGTTCAGCATCGCCCGCCGCGCGGGACGCGCACAGCCGCGTCCAGGGACAGGTTTCGCACGACGGTAATCGCGGCGAACACACGGTGGCTCCCAGATCCATGATCGCCTGGGCGTAATCACCCGGGCGAGCCTCAGAGGCCAGCATGGCGGCCATCGACTTGATCGCTGTCTTCGCGCCGGGAAGCGGATCCGGGTGCCGGACCATCCGCGTGATGACGCGCTCGACATTCCCGTCCACCACGCTGGCCGGTAGATCGAAGGCGGCCGCACGGATGGCATTGGCGGTGTACTCACCAATACCCGGCAAGGCCCGTAGTGCCTTGAGGTCCGACGGAAACACGCCGCCGAGCGTCTCGCTCACAACCTTCGCACAGGCATGCAGATTACGCGCGCGGGCATAGTAACCGAGCCCCGCCCATTCGCGCATCACGTCCTCGCGGTCAGCGGCGGCCAGGTCATGGACGCTCGGCCACAGCCCGAGAAAACGGAACCAGTACGGTGTGGCGTGCGGAACGGTCGTCTGCTGCAGCATGATTTCGGAGAGCCAGACGGCATAGGGATCCGCCGTCAGCCCTGCCGCCCGGTCTTCCGGGCGAAGACGCCAGGGCAAGGCCCGTCCCTCGGAATCGTACCAGTCCAGCAGCGCGGCACGGAGCTGCGTGATTTCGTCATCTGTCCACATGTCGATCTCACCTTGCCGATGTCGCCGGAAGACGCAATTCTGGGAGACATGAAACAAAGACCGCCGACGTCCAGCCTGGAAGAGATGGCCGCGCACTATATCGAGGCGCGACGGGGACGCCGTGTCCGTGGCACCGCACCGCGCGCTGGCGTCGCTGCGGGAAAGATCCTGCGTCCTCTGGCCAGGAAGTTTGGCGTTGGCATTGAACAGCTCCGCGCAAACTGGGCCGATATCGTCGGCTCCCGGCTGGCGCAGTGGAGTGAGCCGGAGACAGTGCAACGGCAGGGCGCAAGCCGGACGCTGGTGATCCGGGCACGCGGTCCGGCCGCAGCGGTCCTCCAGGCCGAGAGCCGCCGGGTGCTTGACCGAGTCCGGACCTATACGGGCGCCCAGGGGCCGACGCGAATTCGCGTCATCCAGGGGGCCGGCCGCAAGCAAAACACCACCGCACCGCAGATGAATAAGCAGCAAGTCTCATCACAAGTGAGCGAAGGGGTGGAGCAAACCGCCGAGGCGCGGTTATTGTCTGCGCTGAAACGGTTTGACCGCAGCGTGAAATCACGTGGTGGCCTTTAAGCATGATCAAGGGGAATCCGGCGATGAGCCTGACACGACGCATCTTTTCTGCCCTGGCACTGTCCTCGGGCCTGGTCCTGGCCGCTTGTGGAGGCTCGGGCAATCCGGCCGGCACGACGACCAGCGAAGACCGAATGATCGGCAGCGCGGATGCGCCGGTTACGATGATTGAATACGCCTCCGTCGCCTGTGGCCATTGCGCCACCTTCCACGAGGAAGTCTGGCCGATGCTGGAGGCGGACTATATCGAGACCGGTCAGGTCAACTTCACCCTGCGCGAAATGATCACCGGCTCGCCGCAATTTGCCATGGCCGGATTCGCTCTCGCTCATTGTGTCGCCGATGACCGCTATTACGACATGGTGGACCTCCTCTTCCAACAGCAGGAAGCGATCTTCCGCTCGGCCAGCCAGCCCGGTGGCGCGCGTGCGCAATACCTCGCCATCGCCCGCTCGATGGGCTTGTCCGAGGCGGAGTTCAACGCCTGCCTTTCCAATGAGGACATCAGCGCGTCGATCGTTGCGTCCCATGAGCGCGCTGGCGATGCCGGCATTACCGGCACGCCGCGCTTCCTATTCAATGGCGAGCTGCTCGACAGCGAACGCAATCCGAATGGCGAAGGCTTTGTCTACACGCTCGGCGGCGACCTGCTTATGATTGATGGCGAGACCGTCCCGGCGGTGGTCGACGCGGAGACCTTCGGTCGCATCCTCGACCACCTCATCGCCGAAGCCGGCTAGTTCGGACCCGGCTCGTCCAATCTCGGAAGGAAGCGTCATGCAGCGTTTGCGTCACCTCATTGTCCCGCTCTTTGTCGGCCTGCTCGCCCTGAGCCCGGCCGAAGCGCAAAATGAGGTGCCGCCGCCTCCGCCGTATCAGGACCAGGTTCTCGGCTCGCCCACCGCACCGCTCGAGATCATCGAATACGCGTCCTTTTCCTGCCCGCATTGCGGCTATTTCCATCACGAAGTCTGGTACATGTTGAACAGTGAGTTCATCGAGACCGGGCAGGTCCGTTTTATTATCCGGCCCATCATTACCCAGCCTCAGCAGATCGCCGCAGCGGGCGCGATTTTGGCGACATGTGCCGGTGAAGAGCGCTATTACGATGCCGTCGATCTTTTATTCGTCGAGCAGGAAAACATCTTCTCAACGATCCGGGCCCAGGGAAATCTCCTGGAAATCTATAACCGGATTGCCGGCGCCGTTGGCGTGACTCCTGAGGAGTTTCAGACCTGCCTGCAGACTCCCTCACACAACCAACGTATTGGCCAGACACTGGAATTGGCGGCGCAGGACAATGTTGACGGCACGCCGAGCTTTCTCATTCGGGGGCAGATTCTGAAGATCGACATGGTCGATGGCCAGCCGACTCCGACCTGGGGCGGACTGCCGGTTATCCTCAATGGAGAAAGGCTTACCGGCGAGTTGGATGCAGACAATTTCCGCCGAATCGTCCTTCACTTCCTGAACGAGTCCGATTCGGACAACCAGTAACGTCAGGAAATGGCCACACGGCGCTGCGATTGAAGCACCCGTGTGGTGTGGAGGTCAGGTGAAGTTCACGCAGCTCAGGCTGGCCGGTTTCAAGTCCTTCGTTGATCCAACAGAATTACGGATCGACCCAGGCCTCACCGGCATTATCGGGCCGAACGGGTGCGGCAAGTCCAACCTGCTCGAAGCCCTGCGCTGGGTCATGGGCGCCACCTCCGCGAAATCCCTGCGCGGCGAAGGGATGGAAGACGTCATCTTCGCCGGCACAGATGCCCGCCCCGCCCGCAATCATGCCGAAGTCGTGCTCACAGTCGACAATGCCGAGAAGCTCGCCCCGGCCCGCTTCAACGAAGCCGCCATGCTTGAAGTCACGCGCCGGATCACGCGCGGCGCTGGATCGGCCTACAAGATCAATGGCGAGGAGGTTCGCGCCAAGGACGTCCAGCTACTCTTCGCAGATGCGGGTACCGGCGCCAACTCGCCAGCCCTCGTCCGCCAGGGCCAGATCTCCGAACTGATCGCGTCCAAGCCGCAAAACCGTCGCCGGGTGCTGGAGGAAGCTGCGGGCGTCTCTGGCTTGCGGGCACGCAAGCACGAGGCCGAGCTTCGCCTGAAGGGCGCCGAAAGCAATCTTGAACGCCTGCAGGACGTGATCGACGAGGCGAGCTCGCGACACAACAACCTGCAGAAACAGGCCCGACAGGCCGGACGCTATCGCAAACTCTCCTCCTCCATCCGGGCGCTTGAAGCCGCCGTCTGGCTCAACCGCTGGCGCGAGGCTGCCAGTCAGGTAGAGCAGGCCGAAGCGCAACTCGCCGAGCGTCTGGAAGCGGCCGAGGATGCCACGCGTCACGCCGCTGAAGCCCGGACCAAGGCCGAAGTGGAAGCCGCCGCACGCGAACCGGCCCGACTGGCCGAAGCAGAAGCCGCAGCGGCGCTGCGCCGTCTCGAGCGGGAGCGCGACACGCTTGAAGCCGAGGCCCGGGATATCCAGCACCGTATCACCGCCTGTGAAACCCGGCTCCGGGAGCTTGCCGCGGCAAGTGAACGCGAAGCGCATATCGTCGAGGATGCCGAGGCCAGCCGCGGCCAGATCGCTGACGAGATCGAGACGCTGGACGACGAGATAGGCAAGGAGGCGGAACGCCTGAGTTTCGCCGAAGCGGCGGCCCGGGATGCTGAAACACGGCGCCGCGAACGCGATTCTGTCCTTGATGCCCGCTCCCGCGATGCCGCCGAGCGGCGCGCCTCACTCGAGGCGGCGCGACGCGACAGCGAACGCCTGACCGCCCGGTTCGACCAGATTGAACGCGAGATCGCCGCCGCGACCCAGCAGCGCGAAGCCGCCCTCGCCTCCACCGCCCTGACCGAACTCGCCGACGCCGAAACCGCATCACAGGAAGCCGAGGCCCGGCTCGAAGACGCTCGCAAGCGCGCCGAGATCGCCGAAGCGGCCCGCGTCGACGCGGAGGCCGCCTTTGAAGCCGCCCGGACCCGCCATACCGAGCTCACCGCCGAGCTTGACGGTCTGCAGCGCGAGGCCGCCGCACTCGAGCGCACGCTCGCCAGCTCGTCCATGGACACGCCCAATCCGGCGCTCGACGCCGTCAAGGCGCGGTCCGGCTTCGAACAGGCCCTCGCGGCCGCGCTGGGCGACGACCTTGAGGCCTCCCTCAACGACGATGCCCCGCGCCATTGGCGGGAAACCGACTGCCGGGTCGACATGCTGCCGGGCGGAAGTGTTCCGTTGTCCGATCATGTGAAGGGCCCCGAAGCCCTGAAGGCGCGCCTGAGCGCCGTTGGCATTGTCAAACCGGAACGGGCCGAAGACGCAGCGAAGACGCTCAAGCCCGGCCAGCGGATTGTCACGCTGGAAGGCGATCTCTGGCGCTGGGACGGATACGTCGCGCGCGCCGACGCCCCGACGGCGGCCGTCGCCCGCCTTGAACAGCGAAATCGTCTGGAGGATATCCGGGCCGGGATCGCGAAGCTGGAAACCCCGGTCGCTGAAGCTGGTGCTGAACTCGAGACGAGCCAGACCCGGTTGGGCGAAACGCGCCAGGCGGAAGCCGAAGCCCGTCGCCTCCTGCCCCAGTTCGACCAGGCCGCCCGGCAGGCCCTGGCGCGGATCGGTTCCCTGCGCGAACGCGCTGCGACCGACAGCGCCCGTGCCCAGTCCCTGGAAGAGCGCCTGGTTCAGCTGGAGGCGGAAAAAACCGAAACCGCCACCGCCCGCGAAGAGGCCGTCCAGCAGACCGAAACACTCGCCGAGCAGGCAGGGAGTATCGAGGCTGTCGAATCGGCCCGGGCGGACGCGGAGAAGGCACGCCTCGTTGAGGCGGATGCACGGGCGGCGCTGGAGAGCCTGCGACGCGAATCGGCTCTGCGAGCCCAGCGTATGGCCGGGCTAAAACGCGACCATGAGGCCTGGGTCGCGCGTTGTGAGACCGCCAAGACGCGCATTGAAGAGATCGTGCGCGAGACAGGCCAGGTCCAGGGCGATCTCGAAGCCACACGCCTGAAGCCGACCGAGCTGGAAGAGAAACTCCTCGCGCTCGGGGATCATCTCGACAAGGCAGAAGAGGCGGCCCGCACGGCTCGCGAGCTGGCGGCGTCGACCGAGGACATTGTCAAACAGGCCGACAGTGCCGCTCGCCAGGCCGAGGCGGCTGCCTCGGCTGCGCGGGAAGGACGCGCCGCCGCAGAAGCGCGCCTGACCGGCGAAAAGGAACGCCTGCGCGACACGGTCGAGCGCCTGCAGGACGCGACTGGAACCGCGCCCGGCGCCCTCGCCGCGCGACTGGCCGACGAGGACCTGGAAGGCCTGAGCCCGGAAGAGCTGGAACACCGCCTCAACGAGGCCCGCGCCTCGCGCGAACGCCTGGGAGCCGTGAACCTGCGCGCTGATGAGGAAGCCGAAGAGCTCGCCAAATCGGTCGAAGACATGACCCGCGAACGCGACGACCTGCTCGGCGCCATTTCCCGCCTGCGCAAGGGAATCGAAGAACTGTCCTGCGAGGGCCGGACGCGTCTGCTCGAAGCCTTCGAGATCGTCGACACCAATTTCCGTGAACTCTTCGAGACCTTGTTCGAGGGGGGCCACGCTGAGCTGCGCCTGACCGAAGCCGACGACCCGCTGGAAGCCGGCCTGGAAATCTTCGCCTGCCCGCCCGGCAAGAAGCTTGAACGCATGTCCCTGATGTCCGGCGGTGAGCAGGCGCTGACGGCCTCAGCCCTGATCTTCGCAGTATTCCTGGCGAATCCGGCCCCCGTCTGCGTACTGGACGAGGTCGACGCGCCGCTCGATGACGCCAATGTCGACCGCTATTGCCGCATGCTCGACAAGATGCGGTCACTGACCAAGACACGTTTCCTGGTCATCACCCACAACCCGCTGACCATGTCCCGCGTTGATCGTCTCTTCGGCGTAACCATGGCAGAACGCGGCGTTTCCCAGCTCGTCTCGGTCGACCTTGCGAGTGCGGAACAGTTGATTGCGGCAGAATAGCCTAATTACCCATTATTTTTATACACTTACCGCAGTTGCTGCCTTGCTTGACTTGCCGCAAGGGCATGGATAGTGTGCGCGCGCTTGCGGGGGGTCCTCCTCCGTAGGCAGAACGATCCAACCCGTCTTGCAAAGACACGACACTGAGCGACCCATCCAAATCCGATCTCGAGCCCCTGCAGCAGCGTATTGACGCGCAGCGCGAGGCCTACGAAGGCAAGACACAGGATGAGCCGCGATCCGCATGGTCCCTCGGGATGCGATACGGATCCGAGTTTTTTGCGGGCGTGTTCGTCGGATCGGCGCTGGGGTTCATTCTGGACCTGGTTGCCGGAACGGGGCCCTGGGGGCTGATGATCGGGACGCTTTTGGGTTTCGCCTCGGGCACGCTGAATGTTGTGCGGGCCGCGCGAGAGATTAATTCGGAGCAGTCGGACAAGGTCTGATCGTTCCTTGGGTAAATCGCGGCAGCTGCCGCAAGACATGAAAGAGGCCGGGCGTGGCAGACACCAACCCGATCAAGCAGTTTGAAGTCCATGAACTCGCTCCGTTTGAGGCGTTCGGACTGAATCTGGCCTTCACCAACTCCAGCTTCTTCATGGTGCTGACGACGGTCCTGACCATCGTGCTCTTCACGGTCGCCATGGGCAGCCGCGCGATGATCCCGAACCGCGCGCAGTCGGTCGCGGAAATCATCTATGGGTTTGTGGCGGACATGCTGCGCTCGACAGCGGGCTCCGACGCGCTGCGTTTCTTCCCGTTCGTCTTCACGCTCTTTATCTTTATCCTGGTCGCCAACATGCTCGGCATGTTCCCCTACTTCCCGGCGCCGGGCTTCCACTCTTTCACCGTTACCTCGCACATCATCGTGACGGCCGCGCTGGCCATGATGGTCTGGCTGACGGTACTGGTGTACGGCCTCTTCAAGAACGGTCCGAAGTTCTTCAAACTCTTCGTTCCGTCCGGCGTTCCGCTCTACATCCTGCCCTTCGTGACGCTGATCGAGATCATCTCCTTCATCAGCCGTCCGATTTCGCACTCGGTTCGTCTCTTCGCCAACATGCTGGCCGGTCACATCCTTCTTAAGGTGTTCGCTGGCTTTATCGTCATGCTTGCCGCCGCTCTGGGCGCCGCCGGTTATCTGGTCGGTGTGCTGCCCTTCGCGATGACGCTCGCGCTGACGGCTCTCGAATTCCTGGTCGCTTTCCTGCAGGCGTATGTCTTCGCCATTCTGACCTGCATCTACCTGTCCGACGCTCTGCACCCAGGACACTAAGCAGAACGTCGTCATCCACCCGCTACAAAAGATCTTCCAGAGGAGTTTTCAAAATGGACGCGGAAGCAGCTCGTTACATCGGTGCCGGTCTGGCCTGCCTTGGTATGCTCGGCGCAGCCGTCGGCGTTGGCAACATCTTCGGTTCTTTCCTTCAGGGCGCCATGCGCAACCCGTCTGCTGCTCAGCAGCAGTTCGGTAACCTGATCTTCGGCTTCGCCGTGACCGAGGCGCTGGGCATCTTCTCCCTGCTCATCGCTCTGCTGGCTCTGTTCGGCTAATCAGGTTCGCGCGGCGGTCCCGGATCGCCGCGCGCTCTTGCTCCCTCGCGGAGCATTTTGACATAGGAGCAGGCGTTCCATGACGCTCGCACCGGAACACGGAGAGGCCCACGGCGCTGATGCAGCTCACGCAGCATCCGACGTCTTCCCGCCCTTCGACCCGACATATTTTCCGTCCCAGCTCTTCTGGCTGGCGATCAGCTTTGTAGTCCTCTACATCGCACTGGATCGCTTCATCCTGCCGAAGATCAAGACGACGATCGAAGACCGCCGCGACCGTATCGCGGACGATCTGGATGCGGCTGCGCAAGCCAAGGCGGACGCGGAAGCGGCCGGCGAAGCTTACGAGAAGTCCCTCGCCGATGCCCGCACGAAAGCGCACGGTATCGCGGCTGACACGCGCGCTGCCCTGGACAAGGAACTCGCCAAGGAAAGCGCAGCTGTCGAAGCCGAGCTGTCCGAGAAGCAGGCTGCTGCCGAAGCGTCCATCAAGGCCGCCAAGGAAAAAGCCTTCGCGGAAGTTCGCGGCATCGCTGCCACGGCGACGGCTGCTGTGGTGGAAGCCCTGTCCGGCGTTGAAGTCAGCGAAGACGATGCCAGCAAGGCCGTCGACAGCAGCATGAAGGGAGCCTGATCATGCGTATTGCTGAAGATGCCCACGCCGCTGGTGAGTCTGTCGACCTGGTGAGCTACCTGCTCGGCGACCCGTCCTTCTACGCCTCTCTGGCTCTTGTCGTCTTCTTTGTGCTGCTCGGCGCAATGGGCGTGTTCAAGACCATCGGCAAGACGCTCGACGAGCGCGCGGATGCGATCAAGAACGAGCTCGACGAAGCCAAGCGCCTGCGCGAGGAAGCGGCTGAAATGCTCGCCTCCTACCAGCGCAAGCAACGTGAAGCCGAGAGCGAAGCCGCTGCCATCGTCGACCAGGCGAAGGCTGAGGCCAAAATGCTCAAGACGGAAGCCCGCAAGGAACTGACGGAACGCCTCGAGCGCCGCACGGCCATGGCCGAGCAGCGTATCGCCCAGGCGGAGGCCCAGGCCGCTGCTGAGGTCAAGGCGGCTGCCGCTGAGCTGGCTGCGGCTGCAGCTGAGGAAATCCTCAAGTCCAAGCTGAAAAAGACGGATCTCAACAAGATTGTCGATGCCGACATCAAGTCGGTCGGTGACCGCCTGAACTAGGCCGATCACCTCAGCGAAAGAACAAAGCCCGGAACACATCGTTCCGGGCTTTTTCGTTGGGGCCTGCGTCTAGGCCGCCTGCAGCCTCGCTGCATGCGCTTTCATGGCGGCGGGCAGATATTGCGAGAAGCGCGGGCTGAGGCGTTCATAGCGCGCCACAAAGTCCGGGTGAGACACGTAAAGGTCCGCCAGCCCGGAAACGCCCTCCGCCGGACAGGGGCGCCCCCAGATTTCCGACATCAGCTGTCGGTGCGCTTCCAGCAGCTCTGCATTCTCGTCAGACACGGCTTCAATGCCCGCCTCGTAATGTGTGACCAGACCGGTCTCGATGTCCTCAAGGCGCGCTATGAAGGCCTGCATCCGCTCCGGCGCATCCGCATGGGTCTGTTTGGAGTGTTCGATCGCGTCGGCCATATCGGCACCATAGGTGTCGATCAGCCACGCTTCGTACTCGGCCTGCTTCTCCGGCGCGAAGGGCCGGTAGAGGTCTTCATTGCTCATTGTCCTGTTCTCCTCGAGCGCCGCGATCGTGTCGTCGAGCGTCGCCAGCATGCGTCGGGCCTGGTCAGCCCGGTCGGCCAGTACACTGCGATGCGCCCGAAGCCGCGTGAGCCGGTCCGGCTCGGCGTCCAGCAAGGCGCCGATCTGCGAGAGCGGCATGTCCATGGCCCGGTAGAAGAGGATTTCCTGCAAGCGCAGAACATCCGCCTCCCGGTAAACCCGATACTCCCCCTGCCCGCTCCGCACAGGCTGAAGCAGCCCGATCATGTCGTAGTGATGCAGGGCACGAACCGACACGCCCGACAGGCGCGCGAGTTCACCGATGGAATACTGTCGTGAAGTCCGGGTCATGGCCCTCTCATCGGGCCTGACGCAGCGTCAGGGTCAAGCAGAAAACTGCAGACGGCTATTCAGCCGGATCTGCGTCCTTCTCGCCGAAGGCCCAGCGCACGCGCTTCCACAGCCAGGGGAAGCGGCGAAGCATGTTGGTGATCCAAGTATGCAGCGTCTTGGAGGCCGCAGCGACGATGATCAGACCGAGCAGGCCAATCATGGCGCCAATCGGAAGGATGGGGGTCAGCAGGCCGATCGGAACGGCGATCGCCATCAGAGCCAGCCCGAGCGCAACCGCGATGGCACGGATAACAAGCACAATGGCCGCGCCGAAAGCGTTGGACCGTGCCAATCCGTTTAGCTGCTCGTTCATGGCTTCAACCATCTCCAACCCCGTCTGCCAGGGCACGACCTCTTCCGTGTCGTGCGGCAGGACAGGTAACACCTAATTCGTAAACGTGGCTCCAATGCGAGACAAAAGCGCCCAAATTCGGGCATCCGATGTCAATCATCAGCACGTTGTTGCAACTTGGCACCAGTTTTGAGGTGACCCCCGGGAATCCAAGCCAGTAAGGGTGAATATGGACCCTCTGCTGTCACCGGGAAAGGGCCGCGCTGCGGATATATCGTCGCGCCTCATAAATTAAACGCGAGGCGTGGCTTTAATACGTCGTCGGGGTGGGGGCCGGCGCCGAAAGGCGTGTCCGGAGGCCACAGGACGCGGAGGGACGGACCGAGGGCTGCCAGTTCCGCTCCAGGAAGGGCCAGACCGCCTCATAGAGCCCGTCGCGAACCAGAGTTGCATGATCCCCGCCCGGGAGCTCGACCAGTTCGCTTGGCTCGGGAGCCTGCTCCAGCAAGCGCCGGGAGTGGCTCACCGGGATCAACCGGTCCGCATCGCCGTGCACCATCAGAACCGGTTCGTCCAGCGCACCGATCCACTCCTCCGAGGCGTAACGATCACGCAGGAAGAGGTCGAACGGGTAGAGCGGGAACTTCTCTGTCATCAATCCGCTCATGGAGCTGAAGGGCGCTTCCAGGATCAGCCCGCCCACCGCATGTGTTGCGGCCAGCCAGGTCGCCGGGCCGGAGCCGAGCGAGTAGCCATGGACAATCACGTCATTGGGCTCGATCCCGCGACGCTGCAGCCAAGACAGGCCGGACTGGGCATCAATGCGCAACCCCGACTCTGACGGCTCACCCGTCGAGCCGGAATAGCCTCGATAATAGACAGCCAGAAAGCCGAGACCGCGGTCGTGAATGCGTTCCCACCGACCACTCTGGATCTCCGGTCGACCGGCATTGCCATCAAAGAAGAGAAGGGTCGGACAACCGCGTTCGGCCGGGGAATACCACGCCGTCAGCGCCTCCCCGTCCGGCGTGTTGATACGGACCGGATGGATCCAGTCCTGACGCGGCGTCACGCGCTCCGTGGAGGGGTGGTAGATAAGCTGCGGCTCGACAAACCAGATCGAGGCTCCGAGCAGGAGATAAATCCCCAGAAGCACCAGCAGCACGGCCCGGACATGGGACGTCCAGCCGGTGCGGCGAAAACTCAGACGGGTCGACGTGTTACGAGCAGGCATGCCCCTTCCCTAATCCCCTATCTTGGCCGAGATGCGGCAAGCTGGAGGCCCTAATGAGAACGGGGATACACCGCCTGGGCGCATCCCCGCAATCATTCGGACGAAGCCTGGTAAAAGCAGTGCTTATTCAGCTGCTTCCATTTCATTCGATTCCGTCGGAGTCCAGCGCAGGACCGGCTGGCGGGCCGCGCGGGTCTCGTCGAGACGCTTGGTCGGCGCGTGAACCGGAGCAGCCTGGAAGCGCGCCGTCTCACCCGCCTTCGCCGCTTCGGCTAGGGCTTCCAGCGTATCGATGAAACGATCCAGCCCGGACTTGGACTCGGTCTCGGTCGGTTCGATCAGCATGGCGCCATGGACGACCAGCGGGAAATACATGGTCATCGGGTGATAGCCCTCGTCGATCATCGCCTTGGCGAAATCGAGCGTGGTGACGCCGGTATCCTTGAGGAAACGGTCGTCGAAGAGGGCTTCGTGCATGCAGGTCCCCTCGAAGGCCGGGGTCATCACATGCTTCAGGCGCGCCTGGATGTAGTTGGCGTTGAGAACGGCATCATCGGCGACCTGTTTCAGGCCATCGGAGCCGTGGCTCAGCATATAGGTCAGGGCGCGGGTGAACATGCCCATCTGGCCATGGAAAGCGGCCATGCGACCGAAGGGCTGACCGTCGGACTGGCCTTCATGCTCAACCATTTCAAAGACGCCGTTGCGGTGCACCGTGTAGGGAACCGGCGCGAAGGGCGCGAGCGCTTCGGACAGCACCGTCGGACCGGCACCGGGACCGCCACCGCCGTGCGGCGTGGAGAAGGTCTTGTGCAGGTTGATGTGCATGGCATCGACGCCGAGATCGCCCGGACGGACCCGGCCGACAATGGCGTTGAAGTTCGCGCCGTCACAATAGAAATAGCCGCCCGCCTCGTGGATCAGGTCAGCGATCTCACGGATATCCCGTTCGAACAGGCCGCAGGTATTCGGGTTGGTCAGCATGATGCCGGCGACATCATCGCCGAGCTTGGCCTTGAAGGCCTCCATGTCGACACGGCCCGTCGCGTCCGCCGGGATCTCGTCACAGACAAAACCGCACTGGACCGCCGTGGCCGGATTGGTGCCGTGGGCACTTTCCGGAACCAGAACGCGGCGGCGATGGGACTGGCCGTCCGCATCGAGCTTGGCGCGGATCGCCATCATGCCGCAGAACTCGCCATGCGCGCCCGCCTTCGGGGACATGGCCACCGCCGGCATGCCGGTCAGTGTCTTAAGCCAGTGAGCCAGGAGATCGATGACCTCGTAGGCGCCCTGCACGGTCGAGGCCGGTTGCAGCGGGTGCACATCGGCAAAGCCCGGCATGCGCGCGACTTTCTCGTTGAGACGCGGATTGTGCTTCATCGTGCACGAGCCAAGCGGATAGAGACCGAGATCGATCGCGTAATTCTTCCGCGACAGGCGCACATAGTGACGCATGGTTTCCGGCTCGGAGAGACCCGGAAGACCCAGCACGCTCTTGCGCTCGAGACCGCCGAGACGCAGCGCGGTGCCTTTCGGCTCCGGCAAGTCCACACCGGTCTGCTCGGTCGACCCACGCTCGTAGATGAGCGGTTCGGCCTGCTCCAGCCCGCGGGAGCCGGACGTGGTGTCGGCATAGCCGCCCGTGGCGATATTCTCGGCCATGCGGGTCGGACGTCCTTGTGTATTCATACCCATTAGAGCACTCCTGCCAGAGCTTTGGCGAAGATCGCGATATCGTCGAGGGTGTTGGTCTCTGTCGCGGCAACGAGGAGGACATCCTCGAACTGGCCCGGGAAGAGACGGCTGGCGGGAACGCCGCCGAGCACACCCACCTTGGCGAGCTGGTCGACCACCTCGGCCGCAGGGCGCGGCAGGCGGACGGCGAACTCGTTGAAGAAAGCGCCATTGATCACGTCGACACCCTCGATGGCACCGAGCGCATCGGCGAGATCGCAGGCGGTCTCGTGATTGATGCGCGCGAGTTGGGTCAACCCCATCTCGCCGAGCAGCGTCATGTGGATGGTGAAGGCCAGCGAGCACAGGCCCGCATTCGTGCAGATGTTCGACGTCGCCTTGTCGCGGCGGATGTGCTGCTCGCGGGTCGACAGGGTCAGCACATAGCCGCGACGGCCGTCCGCATCCACGGTCTCGCCGGCCAGACGGCCCGGCATCTGGCGGATGAAACGGCGGTCATCCTTACAGGCAAAGAGGCCCACATAAGGTCCGCCGAAATTGAGACCAACGCCGATGGACTGGCCTTCGCCGACAGCAATGTCGGCGCCCATGGCACCCGGCGCCTCGACGAGGCCGAGCGACACGACTTCCGTGAAGGCGGCGATGACCAGCGCGCCCTTGGCGTGGGCCGCCTCGGAAATAGCCCGCAGATCATGCAGCTGGCCGAACACGTCCGGTGTCTGCACGACGACACAGGCCGTCTCTTCGTCGATCGCGGCGATCAGCGCGTCAAGACCACCCGGGCCCGGCTCGGTCACCTCGATGGAGACGTCGGAATACTTGGCCAGCGTCTTGGTCGCCTCGACATAGTGCGGATGCACATTGCCGGCCAGAACGCCCTTCATCCGACGCGTCACACGCGCAGCCATCATCACGGCCTCGGCGCAGGCCGTCGAGCCGTCATACATGGAGGCGTTGGCGACATCCATGCCGGTCAGCTGGGCAACCTGGGTCTGGAATTCGAACAGGGTCTGCAGCGTACCCTGGGAGATTTCCGGCTGGTACGGCGTGTAGGCCGTCAGGAATTCGGACCGCTGGATCAGGTGATCCACCGTGGACGGGATGTGGTGCTTGTAAGCGCCCGCCCCCACAAAGAACGGCGCCGAAGAGGCGGAGATATTCTTCGCGGACAGGGCCGCCATGGCGCGCTCGACCTGGAGCTCGCCCTGTTTCTTCGGCAGATCAATCAGCCCGTCCAGCCGCGCCGCTTCGGGCACATCAGTGAACAGAGCATCCATGGACGCCACGCCGATCGCATCGAGCATGGCCTTCCGGTCAGTGTCTGTGTGAGGGAGATAACGCATGGATAGTCCTTACGCGATGTGTGCGTTGTAGGCGGCTTCGTCCATCAGGCCGTCGAGCTGCGACGTGTCGGAGAGCTTGAACTTGACGAACCAGCCGGCACCGGCGGCGTCTTCATTGACCTTGGCCGGTTCCGCTTCCAGGTCGCCATTGACCTCGACGACTTCGCCATCAACCGGCGCATAGACTTCCGAGGCCGCCTTGACGGATTCGACCACGGCGAACTCATCGCCCTTGGAAACGGTCTTGCCGACGTCCGGCAGTTCGACAAAGACGACATCGCCGAGCTGTTCAGCGGCGTGCGCGGTGATGCCGACCGTGGCGATATCGCCGTCGACGGTGATCCACTCGTGATCTTCGGTGTAACGTACAGTCATGATGTTCTCCTGCCCCAGTAGGATTGATGCGAATAGCTCATCCTTCCCCTTGATGGGGAAGGTGCCCGGCAAAGCCGGGCGGAAGGGGTGCGCGCCGCAGGCGACCCAAAAAAGATTTCAGACGCGGCTTCGCCGCGACACCCACTCCGTCCCGGTGCTGCGCGCCGAGCCACCTCGCCCGTCAAGGGCGAGGATTGAAGGTGTCGATACGAAACAGCGGCCATCCGTCAGCCTCGATAGAAATTGTTCGGAACGAAGGGCATCTTGGTGACGACCGCCGGGCGAGCGCGTCCGCGGACCAGGATGTCCAGCTCGGTGCCTTCAGCGAAATAGGCGCGGTCGACATAGCCCATGGCCACGGGACCATCGATGGTCGGACCGAAGCCACCGGACGTGACCACGCCGATCACCTCGCCATCCTTGTTGGCGATCTCCGCCCCCTCGCGCGCCGGCGCGCCTTCCAGGCGCAGGCCGATCCGCTTCTGGCAGGTCTTCGCCTCGATCTGGTCGGCGATCACCGCCGCCCCCGGGAAATCGCCGCGCTCCCGACGCGTCTTGGCCATCGCCCAGATCAGCGAGGCTTCCACCGGCGTGCGGGTCTCGTCCATGTCGTGACCATAGAGGCAGAGCCCGGCTTCCAGACGCAGGCTGTCGCGCGCGCCCAGACCGATCGGCTCGACCTCGTCCTCGGCGAGGATGAGGCGGGCAATGCGCTCGGCCTCTGCATCGGGGATGGAAATCTCGAAACCGTCCTCGCCGGTATAGCCCGAGCGGGAGATCATCACCTCGACGCCCGCCAGCTCGAAGGTCCCGCACTGCATGAAGACCATGTTGGAGGCCGCCGGGCAGAGCCGTTCCATCACATCCTTGGCCGCCGGACCCTGCAGCGCCAGCAGCGCGCGGTCCGCGATGATTTCCAGCGAGCCGCGACCGGCGGTGTTCAGGGCGATATGGGCGAAGTCATCGGTCTTGGTGGCCGCGTTGACGACGAGGAAGACGCCATCACCGCCGGGGCGGGAGGCCATGAGGTCGTCGCGGATGCCGCCTTTTTCATTCAGCAGCAGGGTGTATTTCTGCTCGCCCTGGCCGAGCGCGGACAGGTCCGCCGTGATCAGCGCCTCGAGGGCTGCTTCGTCACCGGTATAGCGCGCCTGGCCCATATGGGAGACGTCGAACAGGCCTGCCTGGGCGCGGCAATGCTTGTGCTCACCCATAATCCCCAGCGGGTATTGCACCGGCATGTCATAGCCGGCGAAGGGCACCATCTTGCCGCCGAGCTCGACGTGGAGATCATGAAGGGGAGTCTTGAGAAGCGTGTCGGTCATATCGGGTCCTAGAAACAGGTCTGGCAGGCATACATGCGAGCAAGGCGACTGCCTCACTCATCCTGCCCCCGCTGTCCCGATAACCTGAGAGATTCCGCGCCGGACCGGGTCCGGGGCTTGCTCCGTCGGTGGGGTGTCCCGCAAAACGCGCGCACCCGCTTTCCAGCGTTCATGTCCTCACGCGGTCCCGATGCCTGAGCGTTTCCGGGGCGGTTGCGCCTTCGGCGCCGGCTTATTCGCCGGTCTCTCCCGCGAGAGAATAATCCCGCGACGCGTGGAATCCTCCACGCCCCGCGATTGCGCCGGACTCTATGTTTTCACGGGGCTAAGTCAATCATGCAGGGCCGTTAATTTGGCATGGGCAAAAGAGACAGGCAGGTCTGTAACGAGCCCTGCAGGATCGGGCCAAATCGCGCCTGGTCCGCCTCCGGCATCGCAGCCGCTTCTGATCGAGCCGTTTCCTGCGCGGCTTGCCAGTTCGAGAGCATGGATTGCTCCTGCAATGCCCCCTGCCCTCCAAGCGCAAAAATCCGGTGGATGGCCGGACCGCCCTCGTCCATGACATTGCTGTCCATACACCCGCAGAAAGGCGCATAGTCGGCCGGCTCGCCCCGGCCATTATTATTGACCTGCTGGATCTGGCAGGAGTGCTGGAGCAGGCGGGACATTTCCGCCGGGTCAGACGTGAAGTCTGCGGGTTGGGCGAAGAGGGCGATCAGCATGGTGAGCATGTCAGTCTCCTTGTGACTCGCAAGGACCCTAACAGATTGGCGTCGAAACCACCTGCCTGTTCGAGATAGCGGATTCTTATCTTGCATAGCAAGTATGCTTGTTATACAAGATACATGTTATGCAAGATACAGAAGCATTATCCAGCTGGAAATCCCAGCTCAGAAAGGGCGCCGCGGAGTTGGCGGTCCTGGCGTATCTCGACCGAGGCGAAGCCTATGGCCTGGAAATTCTCCAAGCCATCACGGCTTCCGGGGAATTGGGTGTCAGCGAAGGCTCGATCTACCCGCTCCTGAAACGCTTGGAAAAGTCCGGAAAAATCAAGGCCCGGTGGACGGATGCGCCGGATGGCGGAGCGCCACGAAAATACTACGCCTTGAGTTCGGAAGGCCAGGACCTGCTATCGCGCATGCGCGACAGCTGGCGCGCCTTTGCCAATGCCCTGACCCGAATCGTGGAGGCAAAATCATGACCCAGTCCCCGATTGACGCGTATGTCTCGCGCGTCGAACGCTACCTCAACGACCTTCCGGCACCTGAACGCGAGGATATTCTCGCGGAACTCCGCAGCCATCTCTATGAGCGCTCGCAAGAGTCGGAGACAGCTCTGGACGTTTCGCTGAAAGCGCTCGGCTCACCCGAAGAATTCGCCCGGCAGTATCTCGATGACGACGTGCTGAGACGCGCCCTCGCCGGGGGGAGTCCAGCTGACCTGCTTCTGGGCGTACTCCGACAGGCGACCTCCCGCGTCGGCGCCTTCGTCGGCTTCGCCGCGGTCTCGCTTTTCTATTTGTTCGCGCTGTCCTGTTTTGGCGTGATCCTTCTTGACCTGATCAATCCTGAAGCCACCGGGCTCTGGGTTGGCGACGAGATGGATCCCTTCTTCTTCGGAATGATTGCCGGGACCGGACCGGATGAGACGGTCCGCGATTTAGCCGGAATCTGGCTCATTCCCATCGCCCTGGCCGCAGGCACCGCCTTCACGGTTTGCGGCCTCGCCCTGTCGCGATGGATCGCCCGAAGGCTTTTGAAATCCAAATAAACTTCAAGGAGTAACCTATGAAACTGTACAATCTGGCCGTCGCCCTCCTGGCGACGGGGGTGATGGCTTGTGCCCAAAATCCGCAAGCGAACGCCCAAAGCGTTGAGGAATTCGCGATCGATTCGCCAGCGGGCTACACGCTCGCCGGTGAAATCCAGTACCCCGACCAAATAGTCGCGCCCGGTCCCGCAATCGTGCTGATCTCCGGATCGGGCGCGCAAGACCGCGACGCGGCGGTAGACGCGCTCGGCTACAGCGCTCACCGGCAATGGCGGGACATCTTGAACGCGGCCGGTTTCGCCGTGATCACCTATGACGAGACCGGCACGGGCCAGTCCGGCGGTGAGTGGACCGAAATGGGCCTGGAAGAACACCGCGACAACGCGCTGGCCACAATCGCACTCGCGCGCCGGGATCAGCGGATCAACCCCGACCAGATCTACGCGCTGGGACATAGTGA
>Ga0209273_10000890_pt1 | contig 31679 bp, 42 predicted proteins | sample tdAd471_FD_187126 | JGI IMG/M metagenome (GOLD analysis project Ga0209273, IMG submission 187126) | Marine sediment microbial communities from the Atlantic coast under amendment with organic carbon and nitrate - tdAd47.1 (SPAdes)... | ecosystem: Environmental > Aquatic > Marine > Coastal >...
TCGAGCCTGTACCAGAAACTTGGTATCGAAAACCTACTGGCAACACCATACTTCCCATCACATGTGAATGGTGTGATTATGTGTCAAAGTGTTGGGAAGGACAGGCTATACTTGCTGATAATCCTAAGTCCAAGTCTGGTAATAAGAAGTGGTATATTGGTGAACCAAAATGAATTTACGATGTGATAAATGTGGAAAATTCATTGCTTATTGTGATGTTCTTACGGGTGTTGCCACAAGATACTGCCACACGCCTGACAGTAGGTACACAGAAGAACAATATATAACTTTATGTAAGGATCACAATGAGAACAAGCTCCCGGAAGGCCAAAGGTAGGCGACTTCAGGATTGGACAGTGGCGCAACTCAAGTCTCTGTTTGATTTGACAGATGATGATGTTCGCCCTGCAATTATGGGTGAGAAAGGAGAAGATGTTAAGTTAAGTACACGTGCACGGAAACTTATACCGTACACGTTTGAATGCAAGAATCAGGAAATCTTCAAAACCTTGTATTCAATATATAACCAAGCAAAAAGTAATGCTGTCAAGGCTATTGAGCCTGTGGTCGTACTGAAGATGAACAGGAAGCGTCCTATGGTATTACTTGATGCGCAACATTTTTTGGAGTTAATATGTCGGACAAACAAAAACAAGAACAAATAGACGACGTACCAGTAAGAGTCGGAAAGGTTACATTGGAGATTGGGGATGCAGCAGATAATCCTGCATTCTGTGACCTCCGTATCCGCTCCCATCCAGAATCATCTGATTATGCACGTGCCATTGCAATTGGTCTGGCTGAAATCTTTCGTATTGAGCCTGAGCTTATCTCTGAATTTTATGTAAACTACATGAGAGAGCAAGGGTATTTGTCAGAAGAGGACACACCAGATTGGGCTAAAGACATCAAGGGTAGTGCGTAATGAGCACACACCTAGTTATACCTGACAGCCATGCCAAGCCCGGTGTATCCAATGAGCGGTATACTTGGCTTGGTAAGCTGGTGCTGGATCGTAGGCCAGATGTTATTGTCAACATTGGAGATTGGGCGGATATGCCGAGCCTCTCATCTTATGATCGTGGTAGACGATCCTTTGAGGGGCGCCGTTATGCGAATGATATTAAGGCTGCCAATGATGCCTTGAATAAATTTGAGAACCCTATCCATTCCTATAATATTCAGCAAGCACGTAACCATAAGGCCCAATACAAACCTCGTAAAATATCCTTACAGGGTAATCATGAGGAGCGCATTGATCGTGCTACACAACTAAGTCCAGAGCTTGATGGCACAATCTCATGGCGCTCCATCAGGTTCAAAGAGCATGGTTGGAGTGTACACGACTTCCTACATCCTGTGATGGTAGACGGTGTGATGTACTCACACTATTTTACATCTGGTATCAAAGGGTTAGCCATCGGTGGTGAGCACCCAGCAGCCTCCCTGCTGAAGAAACAATTTGTATCCTGCACTGTAGGACACAGTCACATTGCTGATTTTGCCATGCGTACTCGTGCAGATGGTCAGCGTATCATGGGTCTTGTGTGTGGGTGCTATTTCGAGCATTGGGAAGATTACGCAGGAGAGGCTAACAATCTGTGGTGGAGGGGTGTAGTTATCTGCCACAACGTAAAGGATGGTTGTTACGACCCTGAGTTTATATCCATAGATGAAGTAAAGCGGCGCTATGCATGAGGATGTATATGTATTGATCTTCTTTATAGCGACTATAATTTTAGTTTTAGGAGCATAATATGATATGGGCAGTAAGTATTATTGTAGTATTAGCCTTTATGACGGCGTATTACTTTTATGATGATGATGACATGACAGGTGGAACATGAAAAATTATGCATCTCCATATGAAGTGGTGGATAGGTTTAGTGTTTACGGTGATCTAGATGGCATGACAGTCGGTGAATTTATAAGCCATTTAAGTAAACACTCAAATGATGCTAAAATTATGGCAAACACCGATGTGGCTAAACACGAAGAGTTTGACTATATTACTATTTTGGAGAAAACTTCCTAATGAAAAAATATGTATATTTAGGTGGTCCTATAGCGGGACATACAAGTGAAAGTGCGAAATGGTGGCGAGAAGATTTGCAGAACCACTTCAAGAATACCAACATTAGGATGATTAGCCCTCTGCGGTGTGAGCCTGAGATTGGAGAGGGTGAAGTATATGATGAGGAAGGCATTGCTGCTAAGGACTGTATCTGTTTTGGTTCGGATAAGGCTATTTATTCAAAGAACATGCTGGATGTAAAATCATGTGATCTTATGATTGCCTGTATGTTTGCTGAGCAAATCAAGAGTATCAGTCTTGGTACAATGATTGAGATTGGTTGGGCCAGTGCCCTTGGTAAACCAATAATTCTTATCACAGACGATGACAGGTTGAAGAAACATCCTGTGGTAAAGGAAAGTGTCAACTGGATTGTACCTACTCTTGAAGATGCACAGTTGATTGTGTACGGGTTGTTCAATGACTACGTCGAATAAACCTAGTAATCCAAAGGATGCTATGGGCATTGGTAAGGGTCCAATGTCAACGGTATCAGCCCCAGTATTGGCAGAGCTTGGTCTTGCCATGATGGAAGGAGCCAGAAAATATGGACGCCATAACTATAGGTGTGTAGGTGTTCGTGCCTCTGTGTATTACGATGCCGCACTGCGACACCTTACACGGTGGTATGAGGGGGAGGACATTGACCCAGACAGTGGCCTTTCTCATGTGATCAAAGCAATGGCCTGTATGGCTGTTGTTCGTGATAGTATGATCGTAGGTAATTGGGTTGATGACAGACCACCAGTGGCTGTTGATAACTCATTCTGGCAGGGCGTTGATAATCACGCTAAAGAGATGATTCAACGATACCCTGAACAAGCACATACATATACACAACAGGAGAATCCCTTGTGATGAATAAGGAGGAATATATAGTAACAAGGATTAATAAGTTAATTATGCAGCACATGGAGGATAAGTTTCCAGATGCAACCTGTCAGGAAGCTAATAAGGCATTATTCAAGTTACTAGAAGAGGTCAGGGAAACAATAATTTATCCAATGGCAGGAAAGTATGGGGCATTCTCTTGGCCTAAACCAATTGCCACCCGCAAACAGAAGGAAGCTTGTGATGGATGAAACAGCAGATAAAATTCTAGAGGAAATCATGCAATATCTGGATGAAAATTATCCAGATGCAACTCCTACAGAACGCCTGAGAGCAACGTATGAGTTGATGACAGAAGTTAAAGGTATGGTTATGTATAAGGTAGCAGGGCTGTAAAGGAATAATAATTTTGTGGCAAAGTAATGAGAATCCTGTCTTCCGTAGTAAGTTTGCAGAAGACATTTTTAAGCAGAAGTACGCGCATGAAGGTGCGGAGACTTGGGATGAGTTGTGCTCTACCCTTGTAGATGATGTTTGTGGCAGGTATGTTTCAAAAGACGTGGCACTTGCCATCAAGAATATTATGAAGACAATGAAATTTATTCCGGGAGGACGGTACCTTTACTATGCCGGAAGAACAAAGAAATTCTTCAATAATTGCTACCTACTCTCTTCGTTGGAGGATAGTAGAGAAGATTGGGGGAACCTATCTCGTAAGGTTGAGTTGTGCCTCGCGACCGGGGGCGGTATCGGAGTGGACTATTCCAAGTACCGTGCAGAAGGAAGTGTTATTAAAGGCACTGGTGGTGTAGCTTCAGGCCCACTGTCAAAGATGGAGATGACCAATGGAATGGGCAGACATATTATGCAGGGAGGCACTCGTCGTAGTGCTCTTTATGCTAGTCTTGACTGTGATCATCCTGACGTAGACAAGTTTTTGGTAATGAAGGACTGGCACAATATGCCAGTACCCAGTACAGACAAGACTATATGGGACCTGAAGCAAGCTGACTTCAACTACAACGCTCCAATGGACATAACCAACATAAGTGTTAATTACAACACTAAATGGTTAATGAACTACTGGAAAACAGGAGATTATGGACATGTCTTCAGAAAGAATGTGGAGCAGGCAATTCGTACAGGGGAACCGGGATTTTCTTTCAACTTCTTCGACAAGGAAAATGAAAAGCTCCGCAACGCCTGCACAGAGGTTACTTCCGAGGACGATAGCGACGTTTGTAATCTCGGTAGTATCAATATGTCTCGTATTGATGACATTGCTGATTTCAATGACGTTGTCACTTTTGCTACCATTTTCCTGCTTTGTGGCACACTGGTTTCCGAATTGCCTTATGACAAGGTTTACGACGTACGTGCAAAAAATAGGAGACTGGGCCTCGGACTCATGGGCGTACACGAATGGCTTCTTAAACGGGGTTATAAATATGAGGTAACAGATGAACTACGGAGGTGGTTAAGTGTATATGAACACGTATCTGACGCTGTCGCAAAAAGTACAGCAGATAAAATGGATATTAGCAGACCGGTGGCTGTTAGGGCGATTGCCCCCACGGGTACAATTGGTATCCTTGCAGGAACAACTACAGGAATTGAACCAATATTTGCAGTTGCTTATAAACGACGTTACATGTCAGACGGAAAAAAATGGAAGTACCAATACGTCATCGACTCCACAGCAAATGAGCTTATTCTCAACCAAGGGGTAGACCCTGAAGCTATTGAGAGTGCCATTGATCTGGCGGAGGATTTTGAACGACGTATTGATTTTCAGGTAGGAGTACAAGAGTATGTTGATATGGGAATCAGCTCTACAATTAACCTACCTGCGTATAAGGAGAACAAGGACTATGTTGACAGGTTTGCTAGGTACTTGGCTGATAATGCTCACAGGCTGCGAGGCTTCACGTGTTATCCAGATGGCAGCCGTGGTGGACAGCCTCTTGTAAGTGTGCCTTACAATGATGCCCTTGATAAGCTCGGGGAAGTATTTGAAGAGAATGTCATGACCCATGATATTTGTGAAATTGGTGGTAAAGGAGGTGTTTGTGGTGTCTGACATTACATTGCTTGAATTCAAATTGCTTGTTACACAAGAAGGTCATATAGTCAAGGAGACATCTCTACCTCCTGATGTAGACGACGCCATAAAAAAAATCTCCGCACTTAATGACGGAGATTGGTTGGTGGGGTTCATCCCAATTTACAGGTATGTGTATGACCACCTGAAAGAACTGGACAGAAAAACTTTAAGTATGGAGGACGAGCATGAAGGTCTACATCTATAAGAACGGGTTGTGTGATCCTGCAAAGAAGATTGGTACTGCTATTCAGCTACCAACTTCAAAGGATGTAGATGAATTTGTGCGTTTCTTTGTGGCGTCCATAGACCCTAAACACTACAAGAATTGGCGCATTTTCGTTACCAACGACACGACAGACTTTGCTGCAGTTGACCACTACGTTCTTATGGACGATAATTATGGTCTGGATATTCAGAACAAGGATATTACGGAGTTACCTGTTGTCGCCATTGCTCTTGAAGTAAATGTAGAATTCGCCAAAAAGGAGAGAATTAAAAGCGAGCGTAAGGCCAAAACTGATAAATTTGTAGAGCAGCTTAAAGGTGATCAGAGTATGCAGGAGAAGTTGAAGAATGATACAGCCAAAGCAGAAAGAGACGCAAAGAAAAACAGATTTGATTGATTACATTGTTGTTTATGATTGTGTTGGGAAGCTCATAGAAAAAATGTGGGACCCTACAACAGAAATCATAGAAGAGTTAGTGGAGGCTTATGGTAACAGGTTAGAATATAAAATACAAAGACTAAACTTAAAGGGAGCCATTCGGCTCCCTTTTTTATTTCCAAAACGCTGCTACACCACAATTAGACGTGCTAGCTGCAAACTGTGCTTCAAGTGTTAAGGGTGCAGCGTTGGCACTCATTAGGTCAGAGGCCGATGTAAAAGATGTTGTGGTCTGAATGACCTCTTTAGCTTCATCTTCAGTGGCACCTACCCACGTCACGGAATTTGTACTGACCTGCCCAGCCACGGCTATGACAAGGCCGTTTTTTTGTACATTTAAATCCAGAGATATTGTTGCAGAATTAGAATCTCCAGAAGTGGCTCTTGCAGTATTACTACTAAGATCATGGACTGACCATAGTCTTATTCCGCATACACTCATGGTCCCGTCAAATGTGATAGTTACATCGGGTGTTGTGTCTGTAACAACTGCTTGTACCAGAAACGCCACTGGGTCTGTGGTGACGTTTAATTTCTGACTAACTACAGTAGTGCCTGAAACACCGCCTATAGTGGAGGATGCAACATCAAAAAATGAGCCACTGGTTGCGTAACCGCCTACTACGGCCAGATAAGGTGTTGTTGTAGCATTAGAGGTCACATTTGAAAAAGTGTAACTACTTAGGTTAGAGCCAGATACCCTGCTCTCCCCATAATTATATGTAGGGTTGGAGAATGGCGGTACTGCTATAATAGGGAAACTCATTACTGTAATGCCACCACATGAAGATGTGAAAACGATCCTACCTTAGTTATAAACAGCAAGAAGTCATCCCCGTTAGTAGTAGTTAAGGCGTCTCCTGTTACAGTAGTAAATCCAGACGTAGTTACTGCACCAGCACTACCATTGTTGGTTACTTGAATAACTATGGAGCCACTTCCGCTTGAGGGCGGTGCTAACGTATGTGCTCCTCCATTAACATATTCGTACACATTTCTGGTGGCGAAGGCTGGGGTAAGTGTGCCACTAGCCACAGTACCAGCATCATTAGGAGTTACATCATACCCTACTTCAAGGGTGTCTGTTTCATCCGCCTTAAGTATGTCTGCATTAAACACTTCTACATCTGTACCGGGCACCAGAGACAGAGCAGTGCGAGCATCACTGGCTGAGGTAGAGCCTGTGCCGCCATCAGTGATTGGGACAGGTAATGAGGTATCCAATGTAGGGTTGGAAAAGACCATCCATTTGTCAGCAGCCAAATCCGTGGAGAATGTACCAGAAGTGTGGGCTTCTATACAGATATACACCGTGTCCGTTTCATACACAATATCACGTAGAGCGTATACTGTTGAAGTAGCCCAATCCCCTCTTGGGTTGAGATTACCAAACAAGGATGTTATGTTAACACTATTCAAGAGCAGGGCGGCTGCTTCTAGTTGGGCAATATTAATGATACGGTTATTACCAGCATCCACGTTACCTGTTAACGTGTTATTAGCCCCTGACGTTCCGTTCAGCCCTAGTAACACATCAAATGCGTCACGAATAGCCTGAAAGTTGCTGTTAAGAGTGGCAGTATCATAACGACCACCTGAATTGAACGTAGTAATTGAAGGTCTGTCTGCCATTTCTTACTCCACGGTTATAGTTTTACCGAATTGATGATTGATCAATGCTTTGGTAAACATTTCTGTAGTGGATCGCAGGTAATCTGCGGCCACTGTACCCTTAAGGTTTTCTTTTGCAAGCAACGCTTTAAGTCCCTGTATCTCCAACAAAGTCTCTTTTACGATAGCGGTTTTCTCTGTAGGATTGGGTGCTTCTAGGAAACGTCTTGCCTGTTCTCTGCGATACTCATTAACAGCTTCCTTATAGGCATTGTCCAGCTTCTCAATAGTGAACCGCTCTACAAGCTTACCCGGTGTTATGCCAAGCAGGTACTGTTGTAACCTACCCTTGGTAACAGGAACGCCAGTGCTGCGTCCTGTACTGGTATCGAACATGTTGTACTGGGTGTCGTCCAAGGCACGGAAGTTGGGATCATGGTCCTGACGGTTAAACAGTCCAGTTCCACCATAGGCTTCACCATTGTTGTTCTCAATGAAGCGAGCAAGAGAACCAGCGTATGATACTGCCTGACCAAGTTCAGTCAGGTTCTTGATAACGGATTGCTTGACGTTACGACCATCAAGCATGTTATTCCAAGCTTCTTCATAGCTATCTACAGTAGCTGTACGAGCCATCAGCTCAATCCAGCTAATAGGATTAAGTACGCCACGAGTGGTGGCAGCGTCCATAAGGTCAGCCAGTACACCAAATGACACCACATAATCAGCCACACTCTGTGACATTTCTGTGCTGTCTGTTACAAACCTACCCAGTGCAACGCGGTTGACCAGATCGATTTCTCCATCTGACAATGCGCTTAATGCGCCCCTCTTCAGGAAACGGGTATAAAACTCTTTGTTCATGCCCCAGCTCTCTGCTTCTTCCGGGGTCATGTCAGAGATGTATTCAGCAAACAGCTCTGCGTTATTGGATGCCATATTCTGGAACAAAAACCTCTGAGTAGGCTCTTTACCACTCAGTTTGTAATTGATTAGGTCAACACCTTCAAACACATCTGCCATAAGGGGGATCGCAGTAGGGCCCCAGAAGCCAAACATGGCTGCTGCAGCACCAAGCTTCTGTCTTCCTGTAAGCTGAGAAGTCTCGAAGATGTTAAGGAACTTGGGGAATACCTGTTTGAACTGCAGCAATACTGAGCCATGCCCAGACAACAGCTCAAGCTGTCCTGCCTTGGTCATGTTAAGTGCTGTGATCTTGGCACGGTCTGTTACGATACGGATGAATTCATCATCATCGATCTTGCCTTTGAACGGGCCGTTACCATTTATGTTCTTAAGAAGACCTTTCTCAGCTTGTTCAATAGCTTCACGTCTAGCAGACAGAAATGCCAGTGCACGGTTGGTACGTTCACCTGCGCGGAACGGCAACTCCGAAATCTTTCTGGCACTTCTGCCGACTACACGTAGAGCCTCCCCGGCAGTGCTTGCATGGCCCGGAATACTACCGGACCTAACAGTACGCATCAAGTCTGTGGTACCTACATCAGCGACGTACCCACTACGGTGCAGAACAGCCAGTAGACGTTCTGCCTCACCATCAAACTTGGATACAACCTTCTTACCGGAGAACTCTCGTGCCTGATTGGCCAGTGATCTGGTGCCGACCATCATCAAGTCTTTGAATGCTCCGGGGAAATGTTGTGGTCTGGCGCCTGCTGTTGCCAGTGCCTGCGAGGACTGCACGAAGAACTGCGCCATGTTGAAGAACATCAACTTGGGTACAGAACCTACACCACGCAAAGCATTGTTCATATCGGGACCGCCGAAGCGCATTGCTCTAGGCAGACGCTCAAGCACCTTATTCAAACCACGAACTGCTGCACTGTCACTTTCAGACATTGCAACACCCATACGATCATAGAAGTTGTCTACAACCTTCTCTGCTTCCGTGGTCTGGGTGATTACCCTGCGCATGTTACGCTGTACAATAGCAGCCTGCTGTGCAAGTTTACGCCGGTTCTTTGCACCTTTGGCTACAGAGGTGTTGGTGACAATTGCATCCTTGTCATACCACGGTTTGTCAGGACGTAACACATCCTTGTAATGCTTCTTGAATTCTGCTACAGCCCAAGAACGCCACTCACCAAGCCCAGCTCTGCGGGACACTGTGTGGAAGTATTCTGCAATAGCTTGGTCAGCAGGTAGTGTTGCAGCCTCTTCGCCAGTACCATCCGTCAGCCTTTTAGCAGCACGAGAGCCTACATGAGGTTTACGCAGATTGGCACTGCCCAACAGGTCCATAACCACACTTATCTGCTTTGCTTCAACGCCCTGACTGGCAAGTTGGTCACGTAGAGCCTCAAATGGCTCATCATCCATTACATCGATCAGGTTTGTCTGGTTCTTGAAGATACCTACCTGCCCTGTTTCACCTGCTTGGTTCCAAGAGTTGAACACAACAACCTTGTCAGGATGTCTAGCCTGAAGTTCTTTCGCAGCCGTGATAGCATTAGACCGGTTTCCCGTCGCCACTACACGCTTTGCTGTACCTGCTTTGGTATCCAAAATTGTTACATGGAATGACGCGTCCTTGTAATGTATAGGAATGTAACCAGTGTGTGCTTCAATTACTGAGTTTAGTTCCTTAAGCGCAGACTGATCAATAACCTCTCGTTGACGAGGTGTACCATCACTGCGAGGCAGAAACTCAATCTCTACCTTACCCTTTTCAAGTTTGTTAGCAGGACGTTTAACCACCTGCACAGGCTGCCCTTTGTATGATCCGTAGCGAGGCAGTACCTTGGCATCCTTACCTTTACCAATAGTAACTCCTTCTGTCCTCATACGAGACACAAGGGACTTGTCATAAAGCATATGCCCATAGTCAAGGAGTTTACGTACATTGTAGTAGGACTGTATTTCTGTAGGGCTAAGGTCGAACCTACCCATTAGAGTGTGGGCATCATATACAATGCCCTCTTCTCCACCCGCGTTCAGAGCAGAGAATAATCTCTCTTTGCCTTTTATGTTACCGGGCAATGCAGACTTGTATGCTTCATTAAGTACCAATGCAAACTTGGCTGTACGGTTGTCAGCATCAAACAGCTCCTTCCAAACAGGGGAGAAAGGAAGCTGATCAGGTTCTGTCAGCCTCATCCACCTTTTCAGTGCTGCTGTAGGCTTACCAATGAGGGACACTCCCGGTGTTGTCGCAGTGACATCACGGAAGTTATAGGTACCATCTTTCAGGTACGTAGTAACCATATCATCTACAGGAGTGTCTGCATATTTGGTCTCACCCATAAGGCGATAACCTACGGCCTCACCAACCAGTACACGGTCAGCAAGCTCATTACCTGTAGTCAGGCTAGTCTCTGCTTTGATCTTACCTTTAAGGTCCTTGATGCTTTCCTTATGGGTAGCAATCTGTTCCTGTATTTTCTGCTTGGTTTCAGGTTTCTTGGACCGAGCGTACCGCTTCTCAAGAGCTTTAATCTTGTTGTCTGCTGTAGAGATGTCTCGCTGAAATTGAATGCCTTTGGCAGAAATCTTGCGGGTGCGTGAAGGGTCGATGCCTAGTTTCTGAAATGCATCTTTCTCGGCCATCATCAGGAAGTCTAGTTGATCTTCCTTATACCCTGTTAGCTTGGCAATACTCTGCTTAACAACATCCGCTCTGGCCTCATCACTCTTGGTTGCAATGCCCTTGGCAATCTTGTTCATAAGAACACGATGCTCTCGGAAATCTGCAATCAGTGATGCACGAGCTACTTCAGAACCTATGGTCTTTGGGGTTACAAGAGGGTTGTTGATGGCGTCAATATCTGCTTGCTGCATATATTTAACGCCATTCTTTTCACCAAATTTGGTGGAGGCTTCCTTGATACCGCCTTTCAGACCTTTGCCTGCTTTCCATGCAACCTTGGCAACCTTGACCAGTGCTTCACCGGCCAGTTCGCCACCAACCCGTGTCACAAACTCGTTAGCTACGTTGGCGTTATCACCAATGAATTTGTTCTGTGCAACCTGAATACCTGTGCCTACAACGCCCACAGTAGCAGCACGAGCAGCAACAGCACCAAGTTTACCGACAAGAGTAGTACGCTTGGCAAATAACACGGACGCCAGTGGCGGAAAGAACGAGGCTCCGAGTAGAATAGCAGCATCGATACCCACTTCCTTAAGGACATAGGCAGTAAACCTCATCTTCCAGTCACTGCCGTATTTATGCTCCATGGTGTCCTTGAATTTCTGGCTTATCCAGACACCATCTGCATCGTCAGTGAATTCTTCTGTCAGCTCATCCCATGCTTCACCAAGGTCTACGTCAACATCTTCTGTACCTTCAAAACTTTCTGGATTAATGTATTCTATAAAGTCTTTCAGGCTGTGAACATCTTCCCAAGTGAAGTCACCATTGTCCCCAAGGTTCTTTGCAAGTTCACGTACTGTGTCGTTAGGCTCCTCAATGATCTGGTCCATAGTGACATCCTCACGGTCCGCAATCATACGGGCTTGGATGTCTTCATTCTCTTCATTCTTGAGTACCTGATCAATAGCAAAAGCACTACGTGCCCGTATATGTGCAGGGAGACTGCGCATACCCTTCTTGACAAAAGCCTTACCGGGTGTACCCTGTTCCTCTGCCTTGGCCAGTTGAGTACGTGCGTTTGCAACACGATCAGCAGGAGGTACGCTATCGTCAGTCATAGCACCAACAGCTAAGTCATACTGTTCGTTACGAGTTTCTACTGTGTTCTGATGTGCAAGGCCATCCAATGTGGCAGGAACATCTTCAACATTCTCACCCGTCAATGCCTCGGCCACATACCTTCCTGTATGAGTATTAACTGGAAGTTTAGGCGCCTCAACAGAAGCATGTACTTCGGGACGTTCTACTGGTTCCAGACCAAACCTTATGGCAGGGGCAGCAGGCTGCACTCTCCCAAAATTCATGGGGCGCGTGATAGCTTGTTGTTGGGGTTGTTGGTCCTTGTCTTTAGGCTGTTCAGCCATTAACGGCGCTTCCTTGTACCTTCATTCTGGTTGCTAAAAGCATCCATGAACCCATCAAATGCACTTCGCTCTTCTTCAGATGTCTGAGTTATATAAGCACTATATTGCTTCTCTACCTGCTTCTTGAATCGCTCATAGTTTGCCAGTGCCTCTGGATCACCCGACAGGGATTGCCTGATGTTTGCATCATTATTAGATAGCTCATCATACACCGTCTCGATACTTGCAGGACTCATCTTAAGGCCGTCTGCCATTACGTTCAGAAGATCGATAGTTGTGTTAGGGTTATCAGGAGTAGCTGCATTAGCAGCACTGGCTGCAGAAACAGAGGATGCAACAGTGGTCTTACCATCTGCCCATCTCTTGATAACGTCGAACAACTGATTGTTCAGATTACCAAACCTGTCAGAGAATTCCCCTTGAGTGGCCATAGCACCTTGGAGAATAGTCTGCACATGTACGACTGCCTGTAATGCCTGTACATTATCTGCCATTTCACGAATAGCAGGCGGCAGTCCCATCTGGTTATCCAGAGTAATGATACTATTTCTTAGTGCAAGTTCATTTTTGTGTAGCTCTAGTTCTGTTAAAGACAGGTTTGCACCTTTGGTGTAGAAATCCGTAATACTTTCCACCTGCGCGTCAAGAACCTCTTCCAGACCTTGGCGATTGATACCGAGAGCAGAGAATACACCCTGCCTTTGAAGGTCATCCACAACATCATTAATAAAGGTGCGGGGAAGTTCCTGTAGCTCACGGAAGGTAAGACCGCCTGCACGTGCTTCAGCAATAGCACGGAAGTTGCTGTTATCGAATGTATTTAAGGATTTTAGGATGGCGTTCTGCAGTTCTAGTTGAGCATCGCCACGAGCTTTTTGCTTCTGTGCTGTGCTAAGAGATTGAGCCACACCGACTTTGTACCGATCTACAATGTCGTCTATATCAGATGGCAGTCTGGACAGTTGTGCAATAATAGGCTGAATGGTTGCACCATCCAAAAAGTTTGTGCCGTTAGCATCATCATGCTTCTGCAGGAGCTGTACAACCTTATCAGACCGTTGGGCAAAGTTGTTGTAGTTTACATCAATCTCAGCAACCTGATCCAGAGTACGTCTTTCCACCTCATTAAAAGAGCTTCCTGTAAAATTGCCAGCAGCGTCTGTGGGGTTGCCTTCTGCATCTACCTGTGTGGGACCACCATTAAACAGGGACTGCATGATTTGTCCGCCCTTTGAGGCACCGTGTTTGGCTATAAGAGTAGACAACATGCGTTGCCGTGCAATACGGAACTGCACTGGGTTGGAAGTTGCAGAGGTTTTTATGAGGCTTTCACTGGCTTTGGCAATATCTTTGCCGAGCTCTTTGTCTCTAAGACCCGGAAGTAGCTGGTCTGCCAAGGCACCAATACCACCCACGATACTGGCAGACTTGCTATATGTATTGCCGCCTGTACGAGGCACAAAGGCACTTCTGGAGGAGGCTTGCCCCTGCAACTGTTGTTCTGTGTCGAATGCTTCTGCCACTACGCTGTCCCTTCCTCGGCTGGTTCGTCGCTGTCAAATACACCCAAGTCATCAAGACCTGTTGCTACTGAACCAAGACCCTCAAAAACACCAGAGAATAGATCATCGTCTGCCTTGGAAGTAGCCTTGTTGAAGTTTAGATCAATCTGTGCTCGTGTAACATCGTCAGACTGTCTTCCAAGACGATTGATGAGGTCTACAAAGTTGGTCTCACGTTCCTCATTGGACTTAACTGCAGTAGAGGCGCCTGTAAAACCACTGGAGAAAATAACATTGTTAGTGGCTGCAGAGTTGGTAAGGGAGGCTCGTTTCTGCCTTGCTACTCGTCTAAGTCGTGCCGTTTCCTTGGCATTCTCTGCCTCTCTTTGCTGAGCTTCAATCTGCAGGCGTCTGTTGTCGATATCTTGTTGCTTTTTTGCATCTTTCTTGGCGTCACTGGCGCCTTTAATAGCCACAAATATCTTGGCTACTGCAGAGACTACTTGGAATATTGCTATAAATGAAGTCATGCTGCACTCCTATGGAAAGGATGGTATACATATATATCCTTTCCGTATACAGGAGGGTAGTCAGCCTTTTCCACATTACCATACGTCAGCATTTTTGCCAGACCCTTATTATTTGTGTGGTAATAGATTTCGTCAAAACCGAAATGATCCAATACCTGCACACAGTTGTGGTTAGCATGGTGCCTAATAAATTTAACGAGGCTGGGAGTAGCTCTTTGTATATCGAAAGTAAACATAACTCCGTGGGGTAGAACAAGGTAGCCAATTTCTGCTACCTTAACTCCCCACTCTTCAATATCAAAAGCGTACACGATACCGTTCTCTTCTGGAACGTCAGAGTAATGTGGCTTAGGGTCCTGTGCCGCTATTACGTAGTTCCGCCCGTGAATTGCTGTGTCCATCCTACTAACCTAAAATCTTTACCTTGCGTGTTTTGTAGCTTCAATTGCATCGTATGTCCACGCCCTCTTACACGATGCTTATATTTCTTGTGGGTTTCTCCATCATCCCCAGAATCTATTAGACCATAATTCCATCGTAGGGGCACATATATTTCCTGCTGAGATGAGAACTTAGGGTGCCCGGAAGTGTCTGACCAATTCCAAGCAGTAGACAGGAGGCAGCTTCCGGGATTGGAATCCATATTATCTTCGTCCAGAATACCTGTCTCAACCTTCTTGAACACAAAGAACAGATACATTATGTTCTTGTTAACCTGAATATTACCAAAGGTCTGCAGACCCGACAGAATTATTGCGTCGTAGTACACAGCATTATTCGTGTCACTATCCCAATCACGAAGAACACTGGTATTGAATGTTCCAAATCCCCGATTGATTGTTGTGTTACCACCTGAGTTACTTCTCGACATAGCCAAGAACAGAATTACATCTTTACTACTGGCATTAGCAGCAGTGACTACAGGATCACCATCCACAGTCACAGCATCCGTGTCAATAACAACAGGGTCGTTGTTAGGTGGCACATCTTTACATACAAAAGGAGCGGCTATATATGGTTTGCCCTCAAGACCTGTATCTGCAAAGTCATAAATAAAGAAGGCCCCGCGCACTCTTCGATTAAGGTTGGTGGGGTCCTGTTGATTATCTATGACATCATCACGGAACCGGGTATCCACAATCAAACAGGAAGTATAATACCCCGGCTGTTTATATGTATTATGTGCCCTCTCAAAGTCAGTCTTGGAAGCGTTATGGAAGAAATAGATACGCTGCTCACTCTCGTTATACACGGCCAGAGCAGCATCTTTTACGTCTCGTGGAATACTGTCGTAGTAGCTCTGTATACGCTCTTCACTGATGGAAGTAAAAGCGGCTCGTCCCGTGTCCGTGCTTGCAGTAGAGGTATTGATTTCAGATTTCCAGATATTGGTGTATCCAAAGATAACCAGCTCGTCCCGAACCTTGGCCATACTTTTGTTGCTGCCTACACCATCAGCCAATATGGAATTGACCGAGAAGTCTGTAGCCTCAAAGATACCGCTGGGACCTGTGACCTGCCAGATGTTTAGTGTTGTACCAATAAACAGGCTATTAGCCACCGCAACATGCTGCATGATCAGTCCAGAACCCTGAATGCTGATCACGCCCCCATCATTCTTGACTAGATCAGGGTCGTCTTCGAAGAAAGGATCGGCACGTTGCAGGAACAGCTCTGTATCGCTGTCCTTTACGATAACAACACTAAACAATTCATCATTAGGGTTCTTTGGGTCCCCAGATAACCATACTCTACCAGCAAAAAAAGCTACTGTTGTAGGGTAAGTGTCTGTTGACACAGGTACTGCATTCTTGTCATACAGCTTTACAAGATTGGAGGTATATGATGTTGCATTGGCCCACGCTGTGACACCAGTAGGGGCTTTACCATCCTTCTGGAACCAATACCGTTGCTCATCTGCACCAGAACCGGGTTTATTGTCAGCAGAGGAAGTGTGAGCTTCCTTACACTCATACCATGCATCACCAACTTTTCTAACGGTATTTTCTGCAATAGCCCCGCTGTCCCGAACTGTTACATCGAAGTATTCAAGTTCAAGAGATGTGTTATCAGAACCTACTTTGAGGTATCCCGGCTGGGAATGTCTACCAGCAAAATAGAGTTTGTCACCAGACTGAGCGAATGACATGGTGTAGAACTTCTGATTATCATGTGTACGATTTCTGGTCAGTACCTGCAGAGGTGCCCCACCCTCTTTAAGACCAGCATTCGTTACTTCATAAATGTGAAATTCGTTGTTGATATCTACAACAATACGATCAACTACAGCGCCATTAGGGGCATTAAGCTCTACTCGGTATGGGGTAGGGGATTCCTGCTTCAATTCATCCCCACGAGAAGAAGTTCTTAGTTCATGCATGAAATTACCGCTGCTATTTGCACCGATAAAGTCAATGGCCCTACGAGGGCGTACTTCTCCGTTATTCAGAAGCTCAATATTGGTTGTACCGAGCATCATCTCGGAGGGTAGCACGTTAAGTGCAGACGCCTCCGTGTTGATACCATCGGTAAAACCAGATATATTAAGCTGTAGCTTCCGTTGAGGCATCTACGTTTTTCTTCCTGCCACGAGGTTTCTGCGCAGTTTCAATATTCTTTTCAGCCATCTCTTGGAGATAGTCATATAGTTTTTTCTCTGCCATCAGGCGCCCTGTAAACTTACCGGGAAGTTTACGCCCTCGGGCATTCTCAATACGAAACAGTTGGTCATCTGCGTCGTGTACTACCTGCCACCCTGAAGAATTCGGGAGGCTATTCAAATCCACTTGTTGCATTTGTTGTCCTATTCTGCAAGTTTGGGAACATAACTCATCTTATACCAAGAGCGCCGTGGTACAATGTACTTACGGACATCATTTGGTTTTTCTACCAATCTGGAGTTCCTGCTAAATCTGGAAATCTCCTTTTTGGCTTCTCTGATCTTCTCCTTGCCATCCGGGTTCTGTTGTAGTTCCGCCATAGCCATGCCAATGCAGTATTCCACAAATGCCGGGTACATGGTACTGGGAAGATCGAACACTTCTGCATCCGCCGTCAACGGGGACGTAGGTAGTGCATAAGTGATGCAACGAGTGTCACTGCCAACAAGCTGTGTCACATTGTATGCATCGAAAGTCAAAGTCTCATCATCATCTGAGGTGAACCAGATCGGGTCACGATCATTATACACCTTGATACCATCTACAAGCTCTACATTACTTTCATCAGTGTCTCGATTGATGGTGTAATACAGGAACGTATCAGGATCAAGATAATGAATAAGGTTGTCATTGTAGTATACGTTATATGGATCAAGTGCATATACACCTGAATTAACTGCCAGTTGGTTTGCTGTAGCAGTAGTTGCCAACTGATCATATCGTTTGAAATGACGCCACCGCTTCTTCACTGCAATAAGCTCGAAAGAACGGTTGGCAATAGCCACACACATATCTGCTTCAGCAGTATCTCCTACGCCATTGACATCCTCTGCATCAATAGCAGCAAGCATACGTTTAACAATAACTAGGAGAGAATGTTTCATTAGCTCAGAGTCAACTCTACAGTAAATGTTGCTTCTACCACGTTAGTACCACCACCATCAGTGATGATTTCTAGTGCCTGACCAGCAGTAAGGGTATTGGCAGCAGTGGGAGTAGCACTGTCTACTTCACCCGCAGTAGCACCATTGGCAATAGTCAGACCACCATCTGTTACTGCTGTACCTGCAATCTCCGTTGTAATAGCACTATCCGCTCCGGGATCACCATACACAACAGAATACAGCTTGGTAAAAGTACACGCAAGTGGTGCCACTACCCAAACACTGTCAGCAGTACCGACATCAGCCATACCAACAGTCAAATAGATTTTGTTTAAATCTTTCAGGACTGTCCAAACACCTGATGCAGCTCCATCACATACATACACAGCATTTTCCAGTGCTGTGGATACATCTTTAGGCTCATGAATCTCCGGGTCTGTAATAGACTGATGTTCTGTTGCCATTGTTAATTGGCCTCGTTAAGCTTTGTCATAATGTCAGCAACGTCTGTCTTGATCAATGCAAGCTGTGCAGCAAGGCTGGCAAAGTTGTCATTAATAGTACCAACATTAGTAGTGTCGATCACAGTGCTGTCTGCAGCAGCCAGAGTGGCGCCTGCGGAACCACCCGAACTGTCAGTAATAGCGGTCTGTGTCTGAGTGAACACACTACCAACTCGTTCAAATTTATTCATTCCCATCGGGATTATCCTTTCTATACCCATACCAAGGCTTGTTATTGTCGTAGTACAAAAGGCCAGACTGCTCAGGTACAATGACATTGATGCCTGCGCCAACAGCCTTACCTGTCCAGTAGTTCATGCAGGAGTGCCCACGAACAAAACACTCTCCACCAATCTCATCCATCCTTTGCCAGAAGATATCAGGCAAGGCTGGGAATACAAAGTCAGTGCCATACAAGTATATCTCGTCATAATCACCGCACATCAGGGCGTATACAAATGCGTATGCAGTAGTGCAGTCTGGACGAGGTTCATTCTTGACGAATTCTTTTACATCATTAAGAGGATATTCTACAAAATTATCGTACAAATCAGGGTATGCCGTTGATGTAAAAATAGGCTTGTTGGTCTTGTACAGATTTTCAAGCCAAGGGAAATTGTGCTCAACCGCATCATCCATCATCCATATTGTATCATATAGGTCAGGATGTAGTAGTGTAGCTGCAAGATTGCAGGCCCACACATGGTCATGAGGCTTACTTCCGTTGTTATGCATAACCCTAGACATAAAGGTAGTCTTGGACTCGCCCATAGCGACAAGCCCAAGACTTTTACCTTTTGGCATAGTTTCATCAAACCCATAACGGATTTTACTATGCTCAGACATTACCGGCCTTCTGCCTCGTAAGAGATGCGAAGTGCGAACGTCCCAACACCGGTAGTACCGTCTCGGTCAGCAGTGACCGAAATGACATCGCCCTTGTTAAAGCGCGAAGTGTCACTGTTGAGAATTTCTGCAGACCCACCTGCGGCAACGGCAGTGTCGGTGTCGGTAGCTTTAGCAGCTTCCGTGCCCGAGCCGAGACCGAAATAGGCCAACACATCATCAGAGTTCGTCTTGTTGATGAACGAAAGCTCCCAACCAACCGCACTGTCAATTGCAACAGCACCGTTAGCATAATAGAGGCTTTCAATTCTACCATTGTCCTCAGCAAGGATTTCCCAGATGAAGTCAGCAGACGAATCAGATACGTCTTTCACATAGGTCACAACACCGTCACGCATCTGATTAGTCAGGTGCGGGATGTCATCCCATGTGATGGAGGACGGGAACTGGGTCGAGTCGATATACTTTTCCCCAGCGCCTGCGCCAGCAGCGGAACCGGCGGGAGTACGTGCTTGTGTCATGTATCTCTCTCCTTATTCCGACAGAACCACGACCATCGACTCTGGACGATAGAGTTTGATGCCGTAGCGCGAAGTTACGTGATATACATCCGAACGGGTGTTATTGTCATACCAACTGTTCAGATCGGGCATTGCTCGCATTGCACCGATGAATGCTTCGAAGCCAACTGCCATATTGGCGTAAGCGTCCGTAGCCGTCACGGAACCAGAGTTTACACCCGTTGCCGTGATCGTTTCGGTGATGCCGTTGTCGAGCAGCAGAGACTCCATGAGATTGAAGCCTGCGAAGCGACCAACAAACGTACGACCATGCATACCTTCTTTAACGAAAGCATTGGAGCCGTACACGTCCTGCTGGATTACGGAGCTGACCTGCTGCAACTCATAAGTCACAGTCGGATCAACAAACATAATACGCTCGCCACCCGGAACCTTGGCTTTATCCATAGCCAACTTGGCCTTCTGAATGTCCTTCAGAGTGATGACCTCGTTGGAACCCGTTGCGCCATAACGGTGGTCAACGTTATTGATCGTGTTCGGGTTGGATGCCGTCTGACTAGACTGCAGGTTCGCGATGTCGGACTCTTTCTGCTCAAGCAGAGCACGAGAGAGCTTGCCCACGAAGTTACTTTCAGCCTGACTTACATAGAACGAGTCATGCTTGAACTTCTCGGGGATTTTAAACCCACTCTGATAATACTTATCGATTGTCAGAGTGAAGTTACCTGTGGTCGGATCGTCCAGTGTTACCTGAGCGCCTTCCGAATAGTTCCGTACCGTCATCTCAGACAGTGTCGGGATATTCAAGGTGTCGCCATCAGGAAAATCAGTGATCCACCGTACGTGACGGTCGAGCATAAGTTCTTCCTGCAGCACATCCTTGACTTCCTGAGACCACAGTTGAGTGCGGATTAAGGAACTATTATTTTGGGTGTCTAACGCCATTTAATAGACCTTTCTAGGTTGCGTAAAAGTCCAACCCAGCCTGCTCATATGCAACAGCCGCTGCTTCCATTTGCTTGCGGAATTCAGGGGTGTTGTATTCTTGCGGTTTCTCACGACGCAGTTTGCAACAATCACTCCATTTTAAGGAGTGCGGTGCTGGGCCACTACGGCTCTGAGAAGATGGTTCGCCAGTTCCCGATCCGGGTGCTGTTGGCTCACCTGCTGGTTTTGGTACTTTTGATGTGATGAAATCAAAAACGTCATCAGGGCTGGTGGCTGCCATTTCGTCTACAATCTTAACCATGTCTTCTCTGCGTCCAGTGACTTTGTTGATTGCAGCAAGTGCAGCATTACGTGTACCATAATGCTCTGACAACTTCTCCAAAGCTTTTGCAGAGTTAGCAGCGAACATTTTATCTCGCTCCTTCTGTTCAAGCTTCGTTTCAACGAGTTTCGTTACATCCTCATCTGTAATGGTGGGCATCGAAGGGCCACTTTCCTTTGCTTGGGGTTGTGGTGCCGAAGCCGGTTCACCGGGAGTTTCTGCACGAATTTCTAATAGCACTTCATCCATCTTTGTTTGAAGCGCATTACGCTCGTTACGTTCAGCATCCAACTTTTCAGTAAGTTCGCGGAGGTGCCTGTCAGCATGAAAATACGCCTTCGCAAGTTCACTCTCTGTTGAATACTTTTTACCATCACCTACTAGGGTTGCGAGGTAATCGGTAGGTTCGTCATTCTCTAGTTCCTTTGTCAGGGACTGTGGCATTTCTTATTTGTCCTAAGAGTTGGTTTAGTTCTTCAGCTAACTTAGCTTTCCCATCTCGGAAAGCTCGTTCTTCTCCATAGCCCTCAGTAAAAATATTATCCCTAAAGTGATAATCGAAGAGCCACACGAGAAATTCTGTATAAAGGCTGTTATCCTTTATTGTTCTGAGGAGTTGCGCCTGTATCTTCGGGTCCCGGCTGAACTTCCGTACCAGTGCCGGACACGTCACCCGTTCTGACATCTGCTTCTCCTGTTTGTTCCTGAAGCTGAGCAGCTTCTGATTGTGCAATTGCTTGGGCATGTACGTCTTCTTTTACGCCTGCGTATTCTTCAAATAGCTCCATACCATCGAAGTCAAGGTAGGTATTATACATCTCAGCAAGCTTGGTGCCTTTTACATGGTATCTGATTTTGGGGTCTTGGAAGGGGCCTTGCATAAACTGGGTCATCTCCGTTACAAGACGCTGCTTACGCTGCCAATGTCTGGAGCCAATAGCTACGAAGCTACCTCTGGCATTAACATCTTCCTGACTTAGCTGCTTCAGTTCTGCCTCGCCTGTTACATCATCAAACAGCTCTACATAATCATTACCATCGTAATTGATGAGCATAAGCTCAAAGGCTTCTTTAAGCATGCTTTCAAGCATACGCTCGAAGTTACGGGCCTTGTCAACAAAGAAGGCTGTACCACCCTCATCCAGCTTATCCACTTCAAAGGCAGTCTTTTCGCCGGGAGTACGAATACCACGTTTCTGTGGTACTGCTCCCGCAAAGTCTTCCATCATCTTATGGTACTGAGCAATCTGCGTATCTGCGTTCAGGGCAGTGGTGTCAGGGCGCAGCATCTCTACTTTCTCGTCTACACCTGCATAGTACACTGCTCCGGGAGACCAGCCCTCTTCAGGCTCCACTACACCATCCCCTGTAATTACGATAACAGGCTGTGCAATTATGTCAAAGACATCCGCCTTGAGATTTTCGAGGTGGTCGATCCGATACTGCATTCCAATGAGATTGTCAAGGGGTCCTTGCGCCCAGAGATTATCTTGTCGAATTCTCCATCCTGCATGATGTAATCCATCCATCCCTTTAGGAGCTGCGATAGGTTCGTTTCTGATGACATGGACCTTGTCAACAACGTAGACGATACGGTGCCGCTGGGCTTCTCCTGTGTCAGGATTATATATATCTCCGCGATAGATCAGTACCTCCACCATGTCCTGCATGTAATAGTCATCCATAGAACCGAAACCGTCCATCTGAATGCCACGCTCTTTCAGGGTCTTCACCCAGTCATCAACAACACCTGTGCGCCTGCTGTGTACAGCCTTGTCAATGGCTGCTTGATTAAACCCGGCCAAGGGGAATTCCTCAGGCCACATAGCCAGATCAGCCACATGAACAAACTCGCGCTGTATCTTTGGTGCCTTTCGGAATGACCGGGCACGTGGGTTCATGACAATGTCAAGAGGTGAAATTCTGCAGAATTCCGGCCCACGATAAACTATGACCCCATTCTCATCTTTTTCAGTAACATAATCAACCTGTGCAAAGCAGTTACCGTACTGCACATAGTCGTTGAGTAGCTCACGGCCCACAGTGTCCCGGAACTTGCGCTGCTCAAGCTTTACTCTTAGCCATTTCTCTACTTTTTCAGCACGTAGTTTATCTTGTGCAGTGTCACCACTGAACTTAAAAAATTCAGGGCTGCTTAGAGAAGCACTGTAATATTCACTCTGCAGAGCATCAGAAATGGATGTCAGCTTGGGCTGATGTGTTCTGTTTTTGTGGGGAAGAATACTTGCAGTGGTACCATCAATATCAAGCCCAAATACGTATCCCCGTGCCTCTTCCCCAACAGACAAAGCTTTTGACCGATCATCATTATATCGGCGCCACATGTCGTCAATGCGCACAGCAACTTCATCAATGTCTTGAGCTGTAAGGACAACACCACTAGGGTTGCTCATGCTGCCAAGCCTCCAAACTTAGGATGGAATTTGACCACTTTCCTGCTGGTGCGGCGATTCCGGTTACTTTTAGGTATTTCCATAAGGTCACAACACATTGCCCACGCATCCTTGGTATCGTCATGTTCAGGGTTGACTGATACAAGTTCATCCTCTAGGATTTGGCAATTGCCCCCTCGGTAGTGATACACTGCAGAAGACTGGTATAATGGCTCCAGAATTGCATTGATACGGGCTGACTTGCTTTCTCTGTTGGGCGGAACATAATGGTCAATGGGTATTCTTATGCCAGACCGATACAAGTTATCTGCAAGGTCCGTTGCGACCAGTTTAAACCCTGACACCACTTCTATGCGTAATTTCTTGAAGTGGTATTTTGTATGTAAATCTTTGACTTCGGTGAGAATACGGGAAATCTTGTCTGTTCTGAAGCGAGATATTTCGATAATGTATCTATTCCCTTGGGTGTCAACGCCCCCAACGATGGCCACAGTGTAGTCCTTGTCTTCAGCAGTACCAGTTGCCATATCGAGGGCACAGTAGAGCTGGATTGGTGTGAAATCAATGTGCCAGACCCCGTGTATGTATTGAAGGTCACTACGCTTATAATACCTAAACAGGTCCCTTGATATTGGAGCCGTGGATTTATCATTGGGGTCATTGTAGTATTGAGCATAGAACTGCGTGATTTGACCCGCTGCTTCGTACACTGCCCTCTTTCTGGCAAGGATACGGGCGTTGAAACCGAAATATTTTCCGTCTTTTCGCTGTTGTCTCGGCCAGAGAAATTCACCATCCTGCTCAACATCTGCGATGTTGACTGTAAACATTGCCTCAGGTTCGTGTGTAAGTTCACCATCTTCGTCCTCGATAGGTACTTCAGCTTCCATATCAATCATCATCTGATATGCATCTTGTGGGTGGTATCTTGTACCAACCACCAGCATGGACGAGTCTGCAGACATAATAGAAGCTGCCTGAGCTGCCCATGCGTTCACGGCTTTGCGGCCTTGTTCGGTGTTGTTTTCCGGGACAACGATATCATCAAGAATAAGACGTTTGCAGTGCTTGCCAGTGATGGTCTTTTCAAGGCCGCAAGTCATCACCGTCGAGTCCACCACCCCTTCGCTAACTCGATGTGGGTGGTCTACCACTATATAAGTCTTATTCCATGCTGTTCGTTTACCCTCCTCGATTTCCACGAGGCCCGGAAAATACCGAAACGCTATTTTTGAAGTTAGAATTTCCTTAATGAACCTGAGCTGTTCCTCAGCCTTTTCTGCTGTAGCGGAACCATAAATAATAGTTGTTGCAGGGTCTCTTACAATTTCCCATGCAGCATAAAAAGCTGCTTTACGGGATTTGCCGTGATCACGGGGCCAGAGCAGTAGCTTGTTCTCATCGTCATGTCTGGTGATCCAACTGCACAAGTCTATATGACAATGTCCAAGCAACTGATATGGCGCCATAAGACGAATGAACGCCTCAAGATTGTTAACAGCCAACTGCCGCACTTCTCTTTGGGCTGAATTCAACCCTTTTTTATCGTAAAGATCGTCTGCATTTACAAAACTAGCCAAGTTAACCAACCCATCATGCGTCGTTTTGGTATACGCCGCACTTCGACGTAACGCTGGTTGAAATAGCCGTGCCCTCAAGATCGAACGGTACAACCTGCCTGCCTATCGCTACCCGGTCATCCCATCCTGTCGATGCAGTGTGGTAATCCCCCCCGCCAGAAGCGCCGGTCTGGTCATCAACATATACGGTCGTCACAGTGTCTTCCCCATTCACGCCGGGGAAGACAGGATCGGCTCCTGCAACAGAACCGTAGACTGAAATGTTTCCGTGAAATCCGACGCCACCGATGGCGATTTCGTCGTTCCCGTTTCGCGTTGAAACCGTCGGTGTGTTGAGACGGCCCTTGAAGTTCCAGTCTGTCCATGCACAGCCGATCATGGAGATCAATTCGTTGGTGGTCGGTCCGGTGTATGGTGAAGCAGTAGCCGACCAGTCATAAAACATGTTCGCTCTGCCACCACCACCGCCCGTGGGTCCGGCCGTCTGAACGTGATGCAGGCAAACGTTTCGACACTCAAGTGTGCCTGCATCTGCGCTGGCTATATTCGCAAGGGGCTGTGTGCCCACCGTCTCCAGAAGGACGTTCAAAATTCCCAGGTCTTCGCCATCCGCAGTCTCTGTACCCATCGCGAAACCGTCAATGGCAATATTGGCGCTCATGGACATAAACGTGGAACACGTAACCAGTGAATTCTTGAATGATGGCGTTGTATCGGTCGAGTTTCGAAGCATCGACACGCGAGACTCTGACTGCCCGTCCGCCCCGTGAACGTTGTACCCTTGAAGGATGCAGTTAGAGAACGTGCCGCCCCGGATCAAAGCCCATTGGTTATTCCCTGTTGACCGCTGCATGAACTGCATGTTCGTTGCAGCACCGCCGGTCTTGTACGCCTTGCGGAACTGGTAGAACATCAGCGTGGAGCCGTTCGAGCCATTGCCGGTCGTGTCCACATTATCAAGCCAGATCATGTCGTCGTCGGTGTTCGTCATCCAGACAATCGCGCCGTCGAATCCAGTTTGATCGAAGGACAGGTCACCTGTTCCATCTTCGGAAGATGTAGCCTTGAACCGGAACTTACCGCCGGTTTGGGTAGGAAGAATATCCGGTTGCTTGAATACGACTGTCGCCGATTCTTCCGGTTCTATCGTACACCAGACATCGCCGGTCGATCCTGTGCCGCCGCCTGTGCCTTCGGTAAACGCCATTCCCGTAGACGCTGCACAGACAACGAAACAGTTACCCGCATCGCCATGACTTGTTGCTGCTTTGAGCGCAGCAATAGCAGCGCCGCAGTTACCGTATGCTTTTGCAGCAACCCCGACCACATCCGCCCTTGTAGTAGATGGCTCAGGCGCACCGCCAGCATTCCCCTCATCGACATAGGCATAATACCGGTCGAGGCTGGATGTCTTGTCCAGATAGACTACGAAATCATCAAACCCATCCGTACCATCGCTTGTTCGGACTGCAAGCGCATTGCCAATGATCGGATAGCCTGTCGCTCGGACAGTAACCAAACCATTCACCAGCCCGGAGGTAACGATTGTCCCTTTGTAACACACAACTGAATGCTGGTCGTCGGACCCGTAAGAGGAAACCGACATCGACGTAACATCTACAGAATATGTATTCGCGCTGGAGTCCGTTGCCGTGAAATTACAAACCTGAATCTCTTTACCGTTCCGGGCGAAGTAATGCGTTACCGAAATCTCGACATCGAAGTTACCTGTCACGACTTCACGTGGGACCGTGATAAACTCCATCGTTGGCTTAATCAGCGCGTAGGTCCGGGTCGAGTTGTTCGTGATCGGAATGTCAGTAAAGACTTCCGCTGCCTCACCACCGCCAGAAGTATCAGTCGCCCAGCCGCTGATCGATGTAATCTTTACCGTGTCGCCAACGAAAACGCTTTCGTCCAGCCAAAACACGACGACGGTGTTAGTGCTGTCGTCTGTCTCAGTGAACATCGCCGTCGCAATCACCGTGCGAACATTCGTGCCAAGCGTCTTGGATGTGTCATAACCCGGAGCCGTGACTTCCAAGGTCAGTTTTGGTGTGCCGTTCGGCGTCAGGCTGTAGGTTGCCGATTGCTCCCAATTCGGAAGCGTCATCGTCAGCTTGGAATCTGCCACTTCCGCCGTATACCCGGAGGGCAAAGTTGTCACAGCAGTGGCACTATTTGCCACTCTAGACAGAAGACCAAAACCAAGACCCGCCCCAGATAACATATTAGGACCTGTCTATAGCCGCAAGCTTGATAGAAGCACCTTGGCCGTAAGAAATACCAAAATACTCTGCAGTAGCAGCCTCCAAAGGAATATCTCCTGCAGCAGCAGTTGGATCAGTACCAAAATCCACCCAACAATTTCCTGTAGACCAGATACGAACAAATGTGGTCTTTGCATTCAACACAGAGCTTGGTACAGAGGAGCTTGTAAAATCAATGCTATGGGAAGCAATTGCAGGCTCTTCACCAGCAGGCATCACGTTACCGTCTGCATCCCTAGCCTGACGTGCATATTCTCTAATATATAGATCAGTCATTATCTGTTCTCACGCTTCTTGGCATCTTTTGTAGTACGAGAAGTCTGATAACTCTTTTTCTTCTTTTTGGGCTTGGACACACTTACAGTTTTGTTGTTTACCTTACCTTTAGGTTCAGTCATTCGCCGCTTGGCAGGAGTAGCCTTCATTACACCGACTTCAGTAGCATTTACACGCTTCTTTGGGCGTGGGTTGGTTGTGGGTTTAGCTGCTACCTTGCTTTTAGCTTTTACACCGGCCCTAGGGTTTTTTGCACCCGGATTTTTTGATTTTGGGTTGCCTCTGCCACCCACCTTCCTAGTGTTTTTTACAGGATTACTAGGTTTGCTAACTGCAGGTTTATCTGGAAGATTTCCACGGGGGGTTTTGGGTCCAGATGGTTTAGCCTTAAGCTTACCGTCTTTGGACTCTCGTTTCTTTTTTGTAGCGTTACCACGGGGGTTTTTAGTTGCCATCGTTATTACTCACTAGTCTGACTCGTTCGATATCATCTGCGACTTCTTCTTCAACACCTGCGTGAATACGGGCCTGCCTCTCAATTTCAGCATTGGTTGGCTTACCGGGTTTCCTACAGGCGTATCTACCTTCTGCAACCCATCGGGCCGCAGCGGTCCCGTTATCTTTCTTGGATTGCTTTATGATGTGTTTTACTGCCTGCGAACGTAGCTTGATTTCAACTTCTTCAAGCCATGCAGGAAGACAAACATCACGAAACCAAGGCCAATACTGCTTCAGTTTCTTCCACTCGTCCCACGAGCCAATAAGAGTAATTGCAGCATCGTATTCCGTGGGGTCAGCGATGTCTACAAATACTTTACGCCATTCATCCAGATCGTACTCCCCTTCGGGGTCAAACTGGATGAATAGCTTACGGGTCTTTGGAACGCCTCTTGTGGTCACAGCACCCAAGCCAAAATAAGTACAACAACTACACAAGCAGCACTTAGGGTAATGCCCCATGCAATATCATCTTCGACATTAAGAGTGTCTGCCACCCATTCAACTGCCTCGTTTACGGTTTCTCGCATGTTGATTCCTCGCTCTGTTCTTGGATTTGGCTAACACTCGTGTGTTGCCTTTTGAATTGTTTTTTGGGTTGAAGTCCTTATGGTCGATATCCTTACCATCCCCCTTCTTTACCCTACCGGACTTGAGAGCAGCAGCTCGGGCTTTGTTACGTGCAGCCCTGCGCTTCTTCTGTTCCGGCTGAGAATTGTACTTCCTCTGATATTTGGAACGTGCAGAGGCTGTACTTTTTAGTTGCCCTTTGACCGGCATTAGTGTTGCCACCTTTGTGCTGTTTCTGGCTCCAAGTCCTGTACACGTTCTTTCATTTCACGGAGACGTGGCCAGATAGTATTTTGATGGTACTCGAGTTTATCTATCCTCTCGTCCTGATTTTCATGCTCAGCTAATACTTGCTGACGAAGGTTATTAATTTCTAGCTCAAGCCTATTACTTTTAGCAAACTCTACCCGCATGTCAGACAGGAGTTCACGAACTTTTGAAAGTTCTGTTGAGACTCCCCTGCTAACCTCTTTAATAGTCTGTTCGTTGCTTTTTACATTACGTTCAATCTCATCTATACGCGCACCATTAATTGCGTTGTTAGCATAAAGTGTAATGCCCCCTACAATGCCTGCTGCCAACAATACTTCGATGATACGAGGTAATGAAAAGCCTCCGTCTATTCCGTTAGCCATCTTTTTTATTCTTCATCCAGTCTTTCATCTTGGTACCAACACCCGGAGCCACCTTCTCAACAGTACGGGCTACAACATAGCCACTGACACCTGCTGTAAGAAGTCCCCATGCTCCTGCAGGGAAGGGAAGAACAACCACGTTCAACCCAAAAGATACAAGGTATGGTACAAGAATGAAGTTATTCCAAAGCATGACGATAAACGTCATCATGAGGATTGGACGCCAGTTACGCTGCAGCCACCCCCCTTTTGTTTCTGCAAGAACGATTTCAATACCGCCTTTAATCTCGGTCATCCAACGTTCATGCGCCATCGCACTGATGGCTTGTTTTATCTCATTAGCCTTGTCCTTGTCCTCAACAAGCTGATCGACGGTATTGAAGATACCGTCAAGAAGCTTTGGAACAATGACTGAAGCTATAGCCCCTAACATTTAACCCCACCAACGAGCCTTGCCTTGTCTGGTGTCCATATGAACAAATGTCTGGTAGATACCAATACCGGTAAACCCTACTTTCTCTGCCATAATGGCAAGTTCAGGGCCAGACAGATGTTCTGGAATACGAACATCAAAGGCTTTTGATTGTCTATGTTCAGTGCCAAGATGGAAGGAGTTCTTGGCGCCACCGACATGTCTGTTATGACCTTCACATCTACAGGCTGAGTGAATTACAAGAGGAACGTCATATCCGGCATCTCCAGACACATGGTCCCTGAGTGCCTGCAACATCTGGATGGATGGCGCATCCACGTTACAGAGGGGTTCGTATCCATGGGAGCAGTAGATAGGCATTTTACCATCCTGACACCCTCTACACTCAAACTCCTCAGAGTCGAAGTTCTTTGATACTTTAGGCATTCAAACCTTCCGGGTCCATATACTGACGGGAGCCAAGTACACAGTGCTCACCAAAAGCAACATCTACAATAATCCAAGTGCCGAAAGCGGACACATACTGCTGGAATGTCCAGACTTCCTTTACATCCCAGTGTTCAGGGATACCATACGCCCTATACACACTGGTGTGGTCTTCGCCTTCAATCAGTTTTACAGCCCCTACGTATTGATATCCATTCTCAACGACGTAGTAGGTATAAACATGTTCCCGATTCGGTTTCTCTTCAGTACACACAACTTCCTGCGCAGGAGGTGTAGGTGTCAGTGTAGTAGTATTACAAGCGGAAACTGACAGGGCCAATCCAAGTGCCACCGCTATTGCTTTGATGTTTGAGAGCATGTGATTTCCTTATCAAATTTCCACTATACTACTATTATACACCTTGGTGAGCGTTTTGTCAAGTCTTTTTTTCACTTTTTTAAAAAAAATTATTTTATATGCTATTTCATTAAAAACAGGTGTGCAAAAAACATGTCTACAGGTCATTTCTACCTTGGTTTTTCTCTTATCTTAGGCTTCAGAACCCCTTAAATTACCCTTTAAAATCAAGGTTTTATAAAAAAGTTTCTGAAAAGTGCATTTTTTACTTGACAAAATCGATATTTAGGTGTATAATATCCATAGTGGTCGAACGAAGTGAGACTACCTCTTTCTACCCCCTCATACTCCCCCATAATGGGAACCCCTATATCCACTAAGATGCATATAGGTAAATTGTATTCCCATAAGTAATAATGGGCACCGTATTGCCGTATGGCCAACCACATTAGATGTACCACCCCCTTCATGGGGGTATTTTTATGCCTACAAGACCCCATTTCCCATAATTTATTGTAGAAATTCTTTAGGTACTTTGTTATACTTTATGGTAGGGGACCCCTAACCCCCTATATACCCCTTTCTGAATAGTGACCCATACCCCTAATAGGTAGTGATGAGGCATTACTAGCCCATATTAATACTCATATTAGGTATAATACCTAGTTAAGTAGGCATAATACATATGGTTAGTAATTAGGCTCTTGTCTCACTACCTGTATTGTCAACACAACATACCTGTAACCAGCACAGACACTGGTCATTACAGAAACACAGGAAACACCAGCACAAGGTCCATTACCTGACAGATGGAAAGAGAATGATATCTCGCCAATTGGTTGCACATATCTGGATACACAACCTATGCTGAAACACGCGCGTGTTATCGTGAAAGTAGCAGACTGACAGGCATACAACGAATAGGTGTACTATCCATGTCACTTGCAATCCATCCCCTAGTATGGGATACTAGAAACAGGTCGAGAGACCTATTAACCCTATTACACAAATCTAGGAGATAGACATGTCTAACGCACAAACACTTGAATTGGTAACGCCTGAGAATGGCTTGCTTCCCACGTCGCTTGCTATCACGACGGAAGGCAAAGACCCGACAAGCCTCAACCTCAACCAGTCCACAACGTTTGCAAAGATGACATTGCCGATGTTGGATTGCGTCGGTGCTGCATTCGATGGCTACCCGGACAGCCTCAAGAAAGAAGCAAAGATTGGTTTCCTCA
>Ga0209273_10000891_pt1 | contig 31609 bp, 35 predicted proteins | sample tdAd471_FD_187126 | JGI IMG/M metagenome (GOLD analysis project Ga0209273, IMG submission 187126) | Marine sediment microbial communities from the Atlantic coast under amendment with organic carbon and nitrate - tdAd47.1 (SPAdes)... | ecosystem: Environmental > Aquatic > Marine > Coastal >...
GCTCGGCACAAAATCAACACGCGCGCTCGCGAAAACGCCGGTTGGTGGTATCTTTAAAGAGAGATGGGCTTGATTCCAAGCCCTTTTTTGGAAAATGCGGACAACCACAATGCTTTCACAATCGGCAGATTCCGCATTGCGGCATAACCGCTTACGGGATTAGCGGCGACCATGCCGGGTCGGATGCCCCGACCGGCGTGATAATCTCGCGTTCGTTGTACCCGGTCAGATCGACCGAATAGAGCCTTGGTTCCGTGACCTTCTCGCCGTTTTTCGACTGTCTAAAGTAAATCAGGACACGGCCGTTCGGCGACCACGTCGGCCCTTCGACAAGATAATCCTGTGCCAACAGACGCTCACCCGTGCCATCCGGCCGCATTACACCGATATAGAACGTGCCTCGTGATATTTTTGTGAACGCAATCAGGTCACCCCGCGGCGACCAAACCGGTGTTGCGTAACGCCCTTTGCCGAAGCTGATGCGGTGCACATCGCGTCCGTCCTTGTCCATCACATAGAGCTGCTGCGAGCCGCCCCTGTCGGAGTTAAAGACGATCTGGCTGCCGTCGGGTGCGAAGCTGGGCGACGTATCGATGGCGCCCGAGCGCGTTAACTGCCGCGACTGGCGGGTTCTGAGGTCCATGACGTGAATGTTCGTATTGCCGTTCTGCGACATGCTCATGATCACGCTTTGCCCGTCGGGCGAGAATCGCGGCGCAAACGTCATACCCGGGAAATCGCCAAGCAGTTCCTGGCGGCCGGTATCGATATTGAAGATATACACGCGCGGCGTATTGCCCCGATAGCTAAGGTAGGTGATTTCCTGCAGCGTCGGCGAAAACCGCGGCGTCAGCACCAGTTCGGACCCGTCGGTCAGGAAGCGGTGATTGGCGCCGTCCTGGTCCATGATCGCGAGACGCTTGATGCGGCGGCGTTCGGGCCCGCTTTCGGCGATATAGACGATACGCGTATCGAAATATCCGTCCTCGCCGGTGATCCGCTTGTAAATCGCATCGGCGATGATGTGCGCGACACGACGCCAGTTATCCGGCACCGTAAAATATGCGAGGCCGACCATCTGTTGTTCGGCGAACACGTCCCACAGACGAAACTCGACGCGCAGCCGACCGTCCGGCACCAGTTCCGTCCGGCCCTGCACCAACGCCTGGGCATTGATGATCCGCCAGTCCCCGAAACGCGGCAACGCGTCGAGCGCACCGTCGGTCTGGATAAAGGCGCGGCGGTCAATGGGCTTGAACAATCCCGAGCGTTGCAGATCGGCGGCGATGACGCCTGCCATGTCGCGCCCGATCCGCGCTTCCTCCCCGCCCGTGCCGAAGAAATCGGTGACGGCAATCGGCAGCGGCTCGGCCTTGCCCTGCGTGATATCGACCCGAAGCTCGGCGCGCGCCATACCCGCCATCAACAGGACGCACAGAACGACCGGCACGGCTTTTCGCATCATCGAAAGGACAAACATGGAAGCTCCTTACAGTAAATCTCGCGGATCGAAGTTGATCACGATCTGGCGCCACACCGGGTATTTGTCAGGCGGCAGTGTGATGGGATTACAGCGCGGATTCAATACGGCACGTTTCGCCGCATCCGCCGCTGACTGGAAATAGGGATCGGAGAAGTAACGCGCCTGATCCTCGATCCCCGCCGATTGCACGGTGCCGTCCGGGTTCATGTTAAGTCGCACCAGCACGGCCAGGTTTTCAGCATTCTTCGCACCCGCCGGTACGTTCCAGCACGGCGACACGGTCTCGAACACCTTGCGCTGCATGGCGTCCAGTTCGGTCATCGACACCTTTTTCGACGGATCCGCGTTTTGCGGCGGCGCCTTGGTGGTCAACGCAGCGCGCATCTGCGCTGCGAAATCGACTTTCTTTTCTTCTTTTTTCTCCGGTTCGGCGGCCTTGGTCTTTTTAATTTGCTCAAGCGTCTTCAAAAGCGACGCAACCTCGAACTGCTTCGGCGGCTTCGGTTTTTTTACAACCTTGGCCTTGGCGGCCACGGGCTTCGGCGGCTCGGGCTTGGGTTCCGGCTTCGGTTCGGGCTTGGCTTCGGGAATAGGCTCGGGTTCCGGTTCCGGCTCTTTCTTAGGCTCGGGCAACGGTTCCGGCTCCGGCTCCGGTTCTGGCGGCAGTGCGGCGATTTCGGGTTCCGGTTGCGGCGCGGGCGCCGGTGGCGTCGGCTCCGGCTCGGGCTTGGTTTCCTCGACCGGCTTCGGCGGCTCCGGTTCCTTTTTCTCCGGCTCCGGTTCAGGTTCAGGCGCCGGTGCCGGCGCGTTGCGAACCTCGTCGATTTCCACAAGCTCCACGAACACCGGTGTTTCGTCGAGCACTTCAGGCGGATTGATGAACGGCAGCCCAAGCATGCTCAGCGCGGCGATCACCGCGTGAAAAGCTATGGAAAGGGTAAAACCGGACCGCATGATTGTTGTACTGCCTACGCCTGCTATTCGGTTATTGGGTCTTCTTGTCTTTGGTCTTGGCTTGCTTGTCCGACTTCTCGCCGCTTCGCGTGATCAGTGCAACGCGCCGATAACCGGCGCGATTGATCGTGCCCATGACTTCCATGACGCGTCCGTAGTTGATGCCCGCATCGCCGCGTACGAAAATCCTGAGGTCACGGTTTTCACCGGTGATCGCCCGCAACCGCGGCACCAGCGTTTCGAGCGGCACGGAGGTATCCTGCAAGAAAATCTCGCCGCTTTCTGTGATCGAAATCGCCAGCGGCTCATCCTCGCCCGCTATCGCACCGGCTTTGGTTTCCGGCAGATTAATCTCGACACCGACCGTCAGCAGCGGCGCCGTCACCATGAAGATGATCAGCAGCACCAGCATGACATCGACGAACGGCGTCACGTTGATTTCGCTCATCGGACGGCGCTTGCTGCGGCCGAAACGCCCGCCGCCGCCGGAGCGGTCTGTCATGATCGCCATTGCGCGCTCCTAAGCATCCATCTCACGGGACAGAATTGCCGAGAACTCTCCGGCAAAGCTTTCCAGACGGCCCGCATAGCGGTCCAGATCGCGGCTCAGTTTGTTGTAGGCAACGACCGCCGGGATCGCGGCAAGCAACCCGAGCGCCGTCGCGAACAGCGCTTCGGCAATCCCCGGCGCGACAACCGCCAGCGACGTGTTGGACGAAATCGCGATGGACTGGAAGCTGTGCATGATCCCCCAGACCGTCCCGAACAGACCGACGAACGGCGCCGTCGCCCCGGTCGTCGCCAGGAACGTCATGTAGCGCTCGGCGCGGTCCATTTCCCGGTGCACGGTAATCTGCATGACCCGGTCGATCCGCTCGCTCAACCCTACTTTGAAATTGGCCGAGCCGCTCCCCGATACGCGCCGCCACTCACGCATGGCGGCGGAAAACACCGCAGCCATCGGGTCGCGCGGATTGGATGCAACTCTGTCGAACAGATCGTCCAGCGACTTGCCCGACCAGAACGCCTGTTCGAACTCGGTCGAACGTTTGTTGAGCCGCCGCACTGTCAGAAGCTTTTCGAAGATGATCGCCCAGCACCAGATCGACGCCAGCACCAGCATCACCATGACCGATTTCACGACGATATCGGCGCGCAGGAACATCGATATGACCGTAAACTGATCCGCACCGACCGACCCCGCCATCATCGCGGCGTCTACTGCTTGATTTTCCATTCGTTAACTCCGCTCGTCCTTCAAACTCATGTCATGTCCGGCTTGCGCCGAACGCATCCCTGACCGTTTGGGGCAGCCGTTTCGGCGCACCGTTGGTCACATTCATGCAAGCCAGCCGCACTTTCACCGCGACCAACACCTCGCCGTCGCGGCAGATATCCTGATGCATACGCAGCGTCGCCCCGCCGATTTCAATCAGCCGGGTCCGTACGTCCAGCGCATCGTCGAGCCGCGCCGGCTTGATGTAATCGGCATGGCATTCGCGGACCGCGAACGCGACTTTTTCAGTGTCCATCAATTCGCCATTCTCGATACCGTGCGCCCGCAGCAACTCTGTGCGCGCACGTTCCGCGTATTTCAGATAATTGGCGTAATAAACAATGCCGCCGGCGTCCGTGTCCTCGTAATAGACGCGGACCGGATGCACGTGCACGTCGCTATTCATGGCGTCGGAAATAGCGTCAGGCATCGTCGTCCCCGCCGGTGTCTTCGATCAGTTCGAGCTGGCTCAGATTGGCTGGTGCCTTGAGGCCCAGATGCTTGAAGCCGTCCCCCGTCAGCGCCCGGCCGCGCGGGGTACGCATCAGCAAGCCCTGCTGGATCAGGTACGGTTCGATCACTTCCTCGATGGTATCGCGCTGTTCGGAAAGCGCGGCAGCCAGCGTTTCGACACCAACCGGCCCGCCGCCGTAATTGTCGGCGATGCAGCCCAGATAGCGGCGGTCCATCGCGTCCAGCCCGCGCTTGTCGACGTCGAGCCGATTAAGCGCACCGTCGGCCGCTTCGGCGTCAACCGGCGAATGCCCGGCAACGGCGGCAAAGTCGCGCACCCGCCGCAGCAGCCGCCCGGCAACACGCGGCGTACCGCGCGCCCGCTTGGCGATCTCGCGCGCGCCGTCGTCGGTCAGTTCCATGCCGAGCAGCCCGGCGCCGCGCGAGATAATGTGCTGCAGATCGTCAATGCCGTAAAATTCAAGGCGCATCGGGATGCCGAAACGTTCACGGAGCGGTGTCGTGATCAGTCCCGAGCGCGTCGTCGCACCGACCAGTGTGAAGCGCGGCAGATCGATACGCACCGAACGCGCTGCCGGTCCTTCGCCGATGATCAGGTCCAACTGAAAATCTTCCATCGCCGGATAGAGGATTTCCTCGACCGCGGGATTAAGCCGGTGGATCTCGTCGATGAACAGCACGTCGCCGGCTTCGAGGTTCGTCAGGATTGCCGCGAGATCGCCCGCCTTGGCGATGACCGGTCCGGACGTCGCGCGAAAGCCGACGCCCATTTCCTTGGCGACAATCGACGCCAGTGTCGTCTTACCCAACCCCGGCGGACCGAAAAACAGCACGTGGTCCAAAGGCTCGGACCGGCTGATCGAGGCCTCGACAAAAACCTTCAGATTGGAGCGCACGTGCGGCTGGCCGACGAAATCGTCGAGCCGCTGCGGCCGCAACGCCGCATCCTGGCTGTCGCCGGGCAGGCTCTCGGTTTCGAGTATGCGTTCTCCCTCGGCCATTTAGCGGCGCGTCCCTGTCCGTGTATCGGCGGGCGCCAATTTGGCCAATCCTGCCTTGATCAATTTGCCGACGTCGGCCTCTTCGCCAAGTTCTCCAGCAGCTTCCGAGACAACGCCCAACGCCTGTGACGGGCTATAGCCAAGATTGACCAGCGCCGACACCGCATCCGAGACGGCACCCTGCGCGTGATCGACGGACCCCCCTGGCGCCGCGCCGACCTCGGTCTTCAAGGATTGGCCGAGCGTAATCGCGCCGACCTTGTCCTTCAGTTCGGAAATAATCCGCGCCGCCAGCTTTGGCCCGACGCCCGGCGCACGTGTGATCGCCGCCTTGTCTCCCGAAAGAATGGCGCGGCTGACCTCGTCGGCGCTGAGCACGCTCTGGATCGCAAGACCGACCTTGGCCCCGACGCCCTGAACCGTCGTCAGCAACTTGAACCAGTCGCGCTCCAGCGTATCGGCGAAGCCGTACAGATGGATGTGATCCTCGCGGACATGGGTCTCGATAAACAGCACCGCCGCCTCGCCAACCGCCAGACGCGCCAGGGTGCGTCCCGACGCGAAGACCAGATAACCGACGCCATTCACGTCGATCACGGCCCAGTCGTCGCCGATATCCTCGATGATGCCCTTGAGCCGCGCGATCATTGTGCTGTCCTGGCCAGTTGCCGGACCCGGTCCGCGGTGCCGCGGTGATGCGCATGACAAATGGCAACGGCCAGCGCATCGGCCGCATCGGCACCGGCGACCTTGGCGCCCGGCAACAGCATCTTCACCATCACCTGCACCTGTTCCTTCTGTGCATGGCCGGAACCGACGACGGTCTTTTTCACCAGGTTCGGCAGATATTCGGCAACCCGCAGCCCGGCCAGTGCCGGCACCAGCAACACGATGCCGCGTGCCTGACCCAACTTCAGGGTCGATACCGCGTTCTTGTTGACGAAGGTTTCCTCGACCGCCGCCTCGTCCGGACTGAATTCAGCGATAACGTCGCGCAGCCCCGCGTGCAGCTCGACCAGCCGTTCCGAAAGCGATGCTTTCGGCGATGTGGTCACGAGCCCGTCGGCGACATAGCTGAGCCGGTTGCCATCCGCTTCGATGACGCCCCACCCCGTTGTCTGCAAACCCGGATCGAAACCGATCAGCCGCACTTGGGTCTCCCTGCTCAGGCGCTCAGTTGCGCCATAATCTCGTCGGACACGTCGAAGTTGGACGACACCGTCTGCACGTCGTCGTTGTCTTCCAGAACCTCGATCAGCTTGAAAAGCGTGCTCGCGGTATCGGCATCGACCTCGATGGTGTTCTGCGGCTTCCATTCCAGTCCGCCGCTTTCCGGATCGCCGAATTTCTCGGCCAGCGCTTCGCGCACATCGGCGAAGTCGTCCGGATCGCAGGATATCGAATGCCCATCATCATCGCTTGCGACATCGGTGGCGCCGGCTTCCAACGCCGCCTCGAACATGTCTTCAGCGCTTGCCGTGTCGACCGGATACACAATGCTGCCGATACGGTCGAACATGAAGTTGACGCTGCCGGTCTCGCCCAGGTTGCCGCCGTGCTTGGAAAATGCCGAGCGGACTTCGGACGCCGTGCGGTTGCGATTGTCGCTAAGCGCCTCGACGATCATGGCGACCCCGCCGGGGCCATAACCCTCGTAGCGGATCTCCTCGTAATTCTCGCCGTCGCCGCCGACACCGCGCGCAATCGCACGTTTGATGTTGTCGTTCGGCATGTTCAACGATTTCGCATTGGCAATCGCCAGACGCAGACGCGGGTTGAAACCCGGGTCTTCACCGGCACGTGCGGCAATGGAAAGCTCCTTGCCGAGCTTGGCGAAAACCTTCGCCCGCTTGGCGTCCTGCGCACCCTTACGGTGCATGATGTTCTTAAATTTTGAATGGCCGGCCATGGTTCTTTATTTCCGTCTCTTTATCCATCTGCAAAAGCGGCCACGCCGATGCGCGCCGCGAATCGCTTCATACTACAGTTGAGGCGGGCAAATGAATACCGCGCCGAGCCTTCTGGATCATCATTCAGGGGCAATATGTCAAGAATTGGGCGGGCATAATCTTTTTTGCCGCCCGACGCAGGTTCACGCTTTCGGCACCGTTTCCGATAACCGGGCGCCGACGCGGACCGGTTCGATACGCTTGGCCAGGCCGGTCTTGTCGTCCAAAACGACGAAACAACCGCACAGGGTGCCGTCTTCACCAGCCGGTTCAAGGCGGATTCGCTCGCCCTTGGAAAGAAACCGCTGCACGGACGAATCCTTCTTCATGCCGATTACCGAGTCATAATCCCCCGTCATTCCGAGATCGGTCTGATACGCGGTACCGCCCGGCAAAACCCAGGTGTCGGCGGTCGGTACGTGGGTATGCGTGCCGACGACGACACTGGCGCGGCCGTCGACGTAGTGCGCGATGGCCTGTTTCTCGCTCGTCGCCTCGCCGTGCACATCCAAGACGATGGCGTCGACATCGCGGCCGATGCGATAGCGTTTCAGCAAATCGTCGAGCGCACGAAACGGATCGTCGAGCAATTCCATGAACAGCCGACACATCACGTTGGCGACGAGGATACGCTTGCCTTCGTCGGTCTTGTAGATGCCATGACCCTTGCCCGGCGTATCCGGCGGATAGTTGATCGGGCGCAGTATTTTTTCGTCACGTTCCATTTGCGACAGCACGTCGCGCTGGTCGAACACGTGGTTGCCGGTCGTGATGCAGTCCGCGCCCGCCTGATAAAAGCTGTCGCAGATATTGCCGGTGATGCCGAAGCCGTGCGCCGCGTTCTCGCCGTTGACGATCACAAAATCGGTTTTCAATTTTTTGCGCAGCGCCGGCAGATTGCCGTTCAGGACGGCACGCCCGGAACTGCCGACGACATCGCCGATGATCAGAATTCTCATGACACTCCTTTGGCGTCGAACCGGATAAGTCCGTTTTCCATCGCGACCCCATCAAGCGGCTGGTCATACGGGCCGCGCGGCACGGTGTCCACCCGTTGCCCGGAAAAAGCAACACCTATGGCCCGCACATCGCCCGCCGCCCGGCGCAGTTTTTCCAGCGTGCGGTCGTAAAATCCGCCGCCGTAACCGAGACGGTATCCATCGTCATCAAAGGCCAGCAACGGCACGAACAGCACATCCGGCACGACGGTCGGCGCATCAGGTGATGGAATGGACGTCCCGAAACCGCCGTCGACGAGCGCATCGCCAGGCGCCCAGGCGCGAAACACCAGCGGCTGCGCCTTGGCGGCCACGACCGGCAGCGCCGTCGCATGGCCGGCGCCATGCAACGCCTGCAACAACGGTTGCGTGTCGATCTCCGAACCCATGGACCAGAACACCGAAACGGTCTTCGGCCCGTCCTGCAAGCCGACCTCAACGGAACTGTTCATGACATGCGCGGCCAGTTCCGCACCGGCATCCGGCACAGCCTTGTGCAGTGAAGCCCGGCGTATCGCCGCGTCCTTGCGATCTTGTTCTTTTCGGAGTGCGGGTTCTGACAAAGGTTCTGACATGATTGCAGCACAAACCCGCTGACGACAGGAAGTAAGATGACGGGCCGCCTGAGCCGTTGACCGTGTGATCCTCCGTGGCCTGCTTCAGCAGGTGGGCGCCGTGAATATCGGTCCCAAGGGACCGGCAGGGACAGCTCCCTTACGGTGGATTTAAGGCCCCAGGGATAACGTGGCCTGACGCACTCCGCAGCCCGCCAAGACTCAAGCTAGGCTTGTTCCAGGCTCTCGGCAATGCTTTCAATGCGCGCCGACAACTTTTCCAGACTTTCGCCCAACCGCCCTTCGGCTTCGGCGGCGGCAGCGGCGCCCTTACCGCCGGATTTCAGCGTCTCCATTTCGGCATACGCATCCGACAGTTCATCGGCCACCAGCAAGGACACCATGACCAGAAGCTTGGCATCGCCGATTTGCCCGACGGCGGCCACCAACTCACCGACACGGCGGTCGATGTAGGCGCCAAGGCGCGACAGGTGCGCTTCCTGCCCGTCGTCGCAGGCCACGTTGTAGCGGCGATCGTTAATGGTAACGGTAACTTGTGCCATATCAGGAAGCCGTCTCGTCATTAAGCAAGGTATCGAGACGCTGGATCGTCACGGCCAGACGCTCGGCGGCGGTCCTGTTGAGATCCTTCAGTTCGGCGTTTTCCCGGCGCAACCGGTCGAGCGCTTCACTGTCCTCACCGTCCCCCGTGCCGCCAGCCGGCGAATCGACCCGAGAACTCAGGGCGACATCAAGCCGGTCGACCGCTGCTTCCAATCGTTCGAAAGCGCGTTCGACCTTGGACGCCTTGGCGATGGTCGACGTCGACAACGGTTGTAACCCCCAGATATGAGCACGTTTGGCTTAAACAGACGGAACCCTAATCCCGTTAGGCAAGTAAGGTCAATTGCTACCTGAGAAATTGCGGCTAGAATTATGAGATTACGTCAATTTTTCGGTTTTCAGCTCTTCCGGCCATGGTCCAGGCAAGGGCAGCACATCAATCAGACGTTGACGTTTCGGGGGAAACCCGTTTTTTTGCCCGCGAAACATCTGCTTTAACCACAATCGCCGCGCCCGCCCGGGCTGCGGACAGCTCAGGAGGAAACGATGGCGGTACGCGTTGCCATTAACGGATTTGGTCGAATTGGACGCCTTGTTCTGCGCGGTATCATGGAAAGCAAGCGCAACGATATCGAGGTCGTCGCCATTAACGATCTCGGCTCGGTGGACATGAATGCCCATCTGTTCCGTTACGATTCCACGCACGGCCCGTTCCCGGGTACCGTCACCGTCGACGGCGACAGCATCGACGTCGGCGCAGGCCCGATGAAAGTCACCGCCGAGCGCGACCCGGCAAACCTGCCGTGGGGCGACTTGGGCGTTGATATCGCCTTCGAATGCACGGGCTTCTTCACCGACATCGCATCCGCCGGCAAGCACATCGAAGCGGGCGCGAAAAAAGTGCTTATCTCGGCCCCTGGTAAAGATGTGCACAAAACCATCGTGTACGGCGTCAACCACGACAGCCTGACCGCCGACGACACCATCGTGTCGAACGCATCGTGCACCACCAACTGCCTGGCCCCGGTCGCGCATGTGCTGCACAACCTGGTCGGCCTCGAAAAAGGCTTCATGACGACGATCCACGCCTTCACCGGCGACCAGCGGACGCTCGATACCCTGCATTCCGATCCGCGCCGTGCGCGTACCGCGTCGGCATCGCTGATCCCGACGTCGACGGGGGCGGCCAAGGCCGTCGGCCTGGTTCTTCCGGAACTCGTCGGCAAGCTCGACGGGACCTCGGTCCGCGTGCCGACGCAGAACGTGTCGCTGATCGATCTGACGTTCGACGCCGGTCGCGACACCACGGCAGAAGAAATCAACGAAGCCATGAAGGCGGCTGCCGAAGGCCCGCTCCAGGGCGTGCTCGGCTACAACACCGAGCCGCTGGTCTCCGTCGACTTCAACCACAACGCCAACAGCTCCACCTTCGATGCCACGCAGACGCAGGTCATCGGCGGTAACTTCGTGCGCGTGCTGAGCTGGTACGACAACGAATGGGGCTTCTCGAACCGGATGCCGGATACGGCGATGGTGATGGCCGGGCTTTAATGGCCCACGATCAATGACCAGGGTCCACGGACCTTTCGTCATCGTTCACAATATCGGCCATGCACGTGATTGCGTGGCCATGACGCAAAAACTCGGACGCCCGGTGACGCTGATCAGCCCACCGGGCGCCGTTGCGTCGATGGGGCCGGATGTTTTTCTGGAGATCATCGCGCAAGCGTGCGACGACGCCCCGCAAGAAGCGATCACCGCCGTCATGGACTGCGGCAATGATCCCGGACAGGCGCTGGCGGCGCTGCGTGCGGGATGCAACGCGATCCGTCTCGACGCGGATGCCGGCGTACTATCGAAACTGCGCGACATGGCAGGGAGTAAAGACGCGGTTCTGGACGGCACGCCTCTCGCGCTGTTTGATATGGCCGAACCGACCGCCACACCGGACGCTCTACAACGCTGGCTGACCCGATAACGAATATCCGCCGACGGAAACAAGGAAATGACGGAAATAATGACCGACGAGCCCTGCAAGCTGTACCTGCTGACCCCGCCCAAGATCGATCCGGATGAATTTGCCGGACGGCTGCAGCGCGCCATTGCCGCCAAGCCGGACATCGTCGGCGCCGTGCAGCTTCGTCTCAAGGACATCGGCGATGATGACTTCATGCGCGCCGCCGAGGTATTGCTGCCGGTCTGCCACGGCTTCGACCTGCCGCTGATCATCAACGACCGCCCTGACATAGCGGCGCAAACCGGTGCCGACGGGGTGCACATCGGCCAGGAAGATGCGGACTACGACAGTGCCCGCGCGTTGCTCGGTGCCGACGCAATCATCGGCGTGACCTGCCACGACAGCCGCGATCTCGCCATAGAGGCAGGGGACCGTGGCGCCGACTATGTGGCCTTCGGCGCTTTCTTCCCTTCCGAAAGCAAGGAAACCAAACATCACACGGACCCGGAAATTCTCGAGATCTGGTCGCAGATGACGATTGTGCCGTGCGTCGCCATCGGCGGCATCACGGCAGAGAACTGCCAGCCGCTGGTCGACGCCGGGGCCGATTACCTGGCCGTCATCGGCAGCATCTGGAACCATCCGGAAGGCCCCGAGGCGGGCGTGCAGGCATTTGCGGAAAAGCTGGCACACTAGAAAATCGGCGTCGCCCCCATCCTTCGAGACGGCCTTCGGCCTCCTCAGGATGAGGGAAATTGCACAACCTCATCCTGAGGAGCGGCTTGACCGCGTCTCGAAGGATGAGCGTTCCCATGCCCGGCCACTCAACAAGAACAAGGCAATAAGGACTGGCAGAGCTGACGTTGACCTGATAGAACCCGCGCCGGGCGTGACCCTTTAGGCTTACTTTCAGGACTTGATCGATATGAAGATTGACGGCAACGCCATTCGTCCGGGGATGGTTATCGAACATCAGGGCCGCCTCTGGCGGGCCGTGAAAATCGCACACACCCAGCCGGGTAAGGGCGGCGCGTACCTGCAGGTCGAACTGAAGGACATCCGCGACGGCACCAAGCTCAACGAACGTTTCCGCTCGTCCGAGAAAGTCGAGCGCGCACGTCTGGAACAGACGGAATACCAGTACCTGTTTTCCGACGGCGATATGCACACTTTCATGCACGGCGACACCTATGAGCAGATCGCGCTGTCGACCGAAGCCGTTGGCGAGAACGCAGTCGCATTCCTGCAGGACGGCATGAACGTGATGATCGAAAGCTTCGAAGGCGAACCGCTCGGCGTCGAATTGCCGCAGCACGTGGCGCTTGAAGTCGTCGAGGCCGACGCAGTCGTCAAAGGCCAGACGGCCTCTTCGTCGTACAAACCCGCCGTGCTCGAAAACGGCGTCAAGGTGCTGGTGCCGCCGCACATCGAAGCCGGCACCCGCATCGTCGTCGACACGCGCGAAGTCACATATGTCGAACGCGCCAAAGACTGACCGGTAACAGCTATACATGACCAATCGTCTGAGCCCGCTCCTGACCATCATGGTGAATGCCGCGCAAAAAGCGGGGCGTGCCCTGCGACGGGATTTCGGTGAAATCGAAAATCTGCAGGTCCTCAAAAAAGGCCCCGCGGACTTCGTGACCAAAGCCGACACCAAGGCCGAAAAAATTATCGTCGAGGAACTGCAGAAATCGCGCCCGGCCTATGGCTTCGTGCTCGAAGAGGGCGGCGTTCTCGAAGGATCGGACATTTCCAACAAGTGGATCATCGATCCGCTCGACGGCACGACGAACTTCCTGCACGGCATCCCCCACTTCGCCGTGTCCGTGGCGCTGGAGCGCGACAAACGCATCGAAGCGGGTGTCATCTACAACCCGATTACCGACGATCTGTATTATGCGGAACGGGGCAATGGCGCGTTTCACCGCGATTCCCGGCTTCGGGTATCAGGCCGTTCGCATATTCAGGAATCCCTGTTTTCGACCGGCATTCCCTTCATGGGCCGGGACGGACACGAAACCTTCATCAAGGAACTGCAAGCCGTGATGGCGGCATCTGCGGGTGTGCGACGCTTCGGCGCGGCAGCGCTTGATCTCGCCTTTGTCGCCGCCGGACGTTACGACGGGTTCTGGGAACGCGGCCTGTCGAGTTGGGACATGGCAGCCGGGATTCTGCTGGTCCGTGAAGCCGGCGGCATGGTCACGGACTTCGCCGGCCGCGACCGGATGATGGAAAGCGGCGAGATCATCGCGACGAATGCTTCCCTTGACCGCGATTTCCGGCAATTATTGAAGAACGCGGCGAAAAACGCGTAAAGCGGTTGAGGCCGAGCCTTCGGTTCGGTATTTTCTTTAGCGATAATTCAGCGTGCACAAGCACGCGGCTCTTACAGGGCAGTGGAGGCACTATGGTCCGCCAACAGAATTCTCATCGACCCCGCGTATCCGGCATCGGATTTATTGGCGCTGCGGCGCTTGCGGTTTCGGTCATGTCCTCCGCGACACTCCGCGCGCAGACATCGTCGTATCAGCCGGCGACGGACAACGTATACATCAATTGGGGTGCCTTGAACGGCGGCACGACCGCGCCCGCCGCGCAGGCACAACCGGCACCGGGTTACACGATGGCGCCCACCGCGCCCGGCGGCCTTATGATGCCGGGCCCGACCATGCCGCGCTCGACCCTGCATGTCGCACCGCCGCAGGGCAGCGCCAGCGCGGGCGTGCAACTTCGCAAGCCGAACACTGCGCCGAAAATGACGGCAAAACCCGCTGCGCCAAAGATCGCGGCACCGGCCCCCGCGCCGAAGATGGCAAAAGCCCCGACACCGGCTGCACCGCCGCCGGCACCGGCTGCCGCCGCACCAAAGCCGTTGGCTCAGAAAAAAGCACCTGCACCCGCCCCCGCGCCCGCACCGGCTAAAACGGTGACGGCATCCGCACCGCCGCCCCCACCTGCGCCGACGACCGGTAGCGCACCGCCACCGCCGCCGGTTCCCGTGGCATCGGCTGCCCCCGCGCCTGCGGCGCCCGCTGCACCGAAACCGACCGACAAGCCTGCCGAACAGGCGTCGACGACGACGGCACCCCCCGCCGACGGCCCGATCAAGGTTGTCTTCAACGGTGACGACACGAAGCTTTCCGCGGATGGTCAGAGCGCAATCGAAGGGGTTCTCAGCAAGCTCGCCGAGAACGAAAATACCCGTGTTCAGTTGATGGCATATGCCGCCGGTGAGGATCTGACGTCCAGCAAGGCCCGGCGGATTTCCCTGTCACGCGCTCTTTCCGTGCGTTCGTATCTGATCGAAAAAGGCGTGCGTTCGACACGCATCGACGTCAGGGCGCTTGGCGATAAAAGCGAAGGCGATCCCAAGAACCGCGTCGACGTCAATGTGATCGAGCGCTAAGGCCAGATGCCCGGTCTTGTGCTCCCCCTGACCCGGTCCCCGGGTCCGGTTCGGCCCGAGGATGGACACGCATGACACGCCCCACCGTTTTCCTTTTCCGCATGATTGCGTTTCTCGGCTGCGTCGGGGCCGCGTGCTTTTTCGTCTTCGAGCCGCTAAAGGACGCGTTCCTCGCCAATGCGGCGCTGAATGGCCTGATCCTCGGCGTGCTGCTTCTCGGTATCGTCTATAATTTCCGCCAGGTCGCATTGCTCTATCCCGAGGTTTCGTGGCTGGACAGCTTCCGCGACACCATCGCGGAAACCGATGCCGGTCTGCAGATCCGCCTGCCGGAAAGCGGCGACGGCCCGAAACTGCTGGCACCAATGGCGACGATGCTGTCGGACCGACGCGGCAGCCGCTTCAGCCTGTCTGCGCTCAGTATGCGTTCAATCCTCGACGGCATCGCGGCACGGCTCGACGAAAGCCGGGACCTGTCACGCTACAACATCGGCCTTTTGATTTTCCTCGGCTTGCTTGGCACGTTCTGGGGCCTGCTTGAAACCGTCGGCTCCATCGGCGACGTGATCGGCGGCCTCAATGTCGATGGCGGCGAAACCGCGCTGGTCTTCGAGAAACTGAAAACCGGCCTAGAAGCCCCCATCGACGGCATGGGAACCGCCTTTTCATCGTCTCTGTTCGGGCTTGCCGGTTCGCTGGTGCTCGGCTTCCTCGATCTGCAGGCAAGTCAGTCACAAAACCGGTTCTTCAACGAGTTGGAGGAATGGCTGTCCAGCGTCACGCGGCTGTCCAGCGGGGCGCTTGGTGGCACCGATGGCGAACAGGGCGTGCCGGCCTACGTGCAGGCACTGCTCGAACAAACGGCGGAAAGTCTCGAAAACCTGCAGGTCATCATTTCGCGCAGCGAGGAAGGCAAGCATGCGGTCAATCATTCGCTCAGCGAACTGGCCAACAGGGTCGAGACCCTGACCGATCACATGCGCACCGAACAGGCGGTGATGCGCAAGCTCGCCGAAACCCAGGTCGAAATGAAACCGATCATGGAGCGGCTCGCCAACGGCAGCGGTCCGTCGGGCGGCACCGACGAAGTCCTGCAGGGGCATCTTCGCAACGTCGACAAGAATATGCAGCGCCTGGTCGACGAAAGCGCACTGACGCGCAACGAAATCACCGACGCGCTGCGCCGTGAAATTCGTCTGCTGGCCAGGACCATCGCCGCGACCGGCGACGGAAACTGAGGCCCTGACGCATGGCCTCCCTAAGCCGCCGCGACCGATCCACCGTCATCTGGCCGGGCTTCGTCGATGCCTTGGCGACGCTGCTGATGGTCATCATCTTCCTGTTGTTGATCTTCGTGCTGGCGCAGTTCTTTCTGGGTCAGGCACTGTCGGGGCGCGACAAGGCGCTGCGAGAACTGGAAAGCGATCTCAGCGAATTATCCAAGGTGCTGGCACTGACCAAATCCGAAAACGAACAGCTCCAGTTAGGGGTCGACAGCTTGCGTGACCAGCTTTCGGCATCGCTGGAAAGCCGCGCCAATCTCGAACAACAGCTTTCCGGGCTACGCGCCGATTTCGCGTCGGCACAGGCAGAATTGTCGCAAATGCGGGCACGGTCCGCCGCTGACAAGGAGGCCATCGACCGCCAGCTTGCCGAGATTGCAGACCTGAGCGGCGACGTCGCGGCGTTGCGCGCGCTCAAGGAAGAGCTGGAGAAAGAAGTCTCCACACTGTCTTTCCGCGCTGCAGAAGCCGAAAAGCAGCGCGACGATCTGGAACAATCGCTCGCCAAAACCGTTGAATCGCTGACCAAAACCACCGCCGAGCGCGACGAATTGCAGGTCGGCCTGGCGGAAAAGCAGGAAATTGCCGACAGCGCGCGCGCCCAGTTGGCGCTGATGAACAAGCAGATGGCGGCACTGCGTCAGCAGTTGGACTCATTGAATGCCGCGCTTGATGCCGCCGAAGCGGAAGCGGAAAAGAAAGACGTGCAGATCAAGTCGCTGGGCCAGCGTCTCAACGCCGCACTGGCATCCAAGGTACAGGAACTTTCGCGCTATCGCTCCGAATTTTTCGGCCGTCTGCGCCAGGTGATCGGCAACCGCGGTGACGTGACCATTGTCGGCGACCGCTTTGTCCTGCAATCGGAGCTGCTGTTCGCCAAAGGCTCGGCCGAACTGGGTGATAGCGGCCGTGCCGAGTTGTCGAAGCTGGCGACGACGCTTTTGGAAATCGCCGTCAAAATGCCCGGCGACATCGACTGGATCCTGCGCATCGACGGTCATACCGACGCCGATCCCATCGCCACGGCCAAGTTCCCATCCAACTGGGAGCTGTCCACGGCGCGCGCGCTTTCCGTCGTGCATCACCTGATTGGCGAAGGTATTCCGGCGAAACGCCTCGCCGCGACCGGCTTCGGGGAGTTTTACCCGATCGCCACCGGCAATACCGAAATCGCCAAGGCGAAAAACCGCCGCATCGAACTCAAGTTCACGCAGCGCTGACATGCCGGTCCTTTTTCTCATCGTCGTCGTCGACCTGATCGGTTTCGGGATCATCATTCCGCTTTTGCCGTTCTATGCCGAACACTATCAGGCGTCGCCGGCCCAGGTCGGGCTGCTGATGGCGATCTATTCCGCGGCGCAGTTCATTTCAGCGCCGTTCTGGGGACGGCTCAGCGACCGGATCGGCCGCCGCCCGGTGCTGTTGGGGACCATCTTTGCCGCTTCGCTGTCGTACATCTGGCTGGGTTTCGCGGACTCCCTGATCATGCTGTTCGCGGCGCGCGCGGTCGGTGGCCTGATGGCGGGAAATATCTCTACCGCGTTCGCCTATGCCGCCGATATGACAACCAAGGAAAACCGGGCCAAGGGCATGGGTATGATAGGCGCGGCGTTTTCTATTGGTTTTATTCTGGGTCCGGCACTCGGTGGCATTCTGGCGGGCTCAGACCCGGCAAGCGCCGACTTCAGGACCCCCAGCTTTGCCGCAGCCGGTCTCTCAGCGCTGGCGTTTGTGCTCGGCCTCGTGGTGCTCAAGGAAAGCCTGCCCGCCGAAGCGCGTGCGAAAATCGCCGAGCAAACGCGCGTCGCCCGGATGAAAGCCCTCTTCGACGCGCTCAAGACCCCCGGGATCGGCGTGTTGCTGATCCTGTCGTTCCTGGCAACGTTCGTGTTCGCCGGGCTTGAATCGACGTTCGCCATGTGGTCGCGGCGGCAGTTCGATTGGGGGCCGGAGCAGAACGGCTATCTATTCGCCTTCATCGGCTTTTTCGCGGCGATGATCCAGGGTGGCCTGATCGGTCGTCTGGCCAAGAAATTCGGCGTCGAGCGGTTGATCTTCGCGGGCTCGATCGCACTCTGCATCGGCCTCGCCTGCATCCCGTTCACTGAAACCGTGCCGCAACTGGTGGTCGCCATGACGATTGCCGCCATCGGCTTCAGCATCACCACACCGGCATTGAACACGGCGATCTCGGTCCGGGGCGAAGCCGACATACAGGGCGGACTGATGGGCGTGACCCGCTCCGCGACGACTTTGTCACGGATGACCGGCCCCGCCGTCGCCGGGGCCGCGTTCGGCTTTATCGGCCTGAATACCCCCTATTTTTCCGGTGCCGTCGTGATGTTTATCGTGGCCGTGATCGCTTTCCGCGCCCTGATCATCCGGCCCGAAAAGAACTGATTTCAAAAGCACGCAACAGCGGGCTTGAAACCGGGGCGGCGACTGGGTATAAGGCCGCCTGTTTCAAGCGGAGCGCAAAGCCATGAAAAAAGACACGCACCCGGAATATCACGAGATCACGGTCCAGATGACCGACGGGACGACCTTTACGACGCGTTCGACCTGGGGAAGCCCTGGCGACACGCTCAAACTCGACGTCGATCCGACGTCGCATCCGGCATGGACCGGCGTGCACCGTCTGCTCGACAGCGGCGGTCAGCTCGCGAAGTTCAACAAGCGGTTCTCGGGTATCGGCCTGAAAAACTGATCTCGCATAGAAAGCTATGCACTAACGCTCCTTCGACTTTCGAAGGAGCGTTTTTTATGCCGCACACCGAGCCCTGTCGAGAGGCTGCCCGTGCGCTGGCCTGCAAGAATATTGCGTTGCAAAATCAAATTGTTATCGGATTCTGATTTTGTTATCCTCGAATCCGGGAGCGACCGAATTGCCGGGGGGCAGGCGATCCGGTTGGTAAGTGTTGGGCGAATGCCGGCTTAACGGTATTCGTGTGGAGGTTTGGCGTGCCGGGGATTACTCAATTCGAGGTCCAGGTCCAGCAGGGGCAGCGGTGGAGCATTCACGCGCAGTTCGGGTCCTTTCAAAAGGAAGCCGCTGTCGAGGAAGCTCGCGGCCTTGAGCGCATGCCGGGCATCAATGCCGTCAAGGTGGTCCGCGAGGTCTATGACCCCGATCGCGGCACGTCCCAGGAATTCGTCATCTACAAAAGTGCCGGGGTCTCGACCCTCGACCCGCACGAGACCGACGCCACCGACGTCAACAAAACCAAATCCAACTGGGCCAAGGAAGAAGACGACGAGGCCGACGACGACGAACTGTCGAATACGTTCTCGTCGCTGACCGACGACGACGCCCATGCGCGCCGCAAGAAAAACCGCGCCAAGCCCAAGGAAAGCACCCTGACGCTGGTTGTCGTGAAGCTTTTGATGGTGGCGTTGATCAGCCTGACCATTGCCGGGTTCTTCACCTTCATGGCGTCCAGCCTGATCAGCGACAAGGTGTTGTTCGGCATCACCATGCGCGGCAATGCGGAATCCAACGTCCTGTTCGTCGTCTTTGTCGGCACGTTCCTGCTGTCCGCATTGATGATGGCGTCCAGCCTGCTCAAGAAGACGCAGATCAAAGAGAGCAAGCCCCTGTTCTCACCCAAGGCCGCTGCGGCACCCCGGCGCCGGGTCAAGAAGGTCAAGAAGAAGCGGCGCAAAAAGGCCCCTGCGCCGCGCCGCGACCGCGACGAGGACAGCGCCCGCGGCTCGTCCGCAGAAGACAACGAGGCCAACGAACGTCTGCGCAAGGAAATGGGCGGCGGCGACAAGGAAGCCGATGCTGGTGGCACTGCCCCACCGGGCGCCGATGCAAAGGGAACACCAGGGCTTTCGCCCAAGGAAGAAAAGCAAAAAGCTTTCATGATGAAGGCGCTGGGTACGGCACTGGAGGGATCTAGCTTCAACAAGGAGAAGCTGGATAACTTCAACAAGTTCGGCGTCAACCTGTGGGTCGCCGGTGCCACCGAAGCGCTGATGCAAAGCCGTGGCATCGATCAGAAAGCCGCCAACCGGATCCTCGCCGACAGCGTGCAGGTGCTGGGATACAAGAAATCCCATGCCGAGAACTTTGCCGGCAAGTACGAGGAGTATCTGCTGCAGGACAGCCGCTACATGCAGATGTTCCAGGCCGGCCGCAACGCCATGAACACCTATATGACCGACGAGGGGCATATCTCGCGGCACATGGACGGTGCGCTCGAGGAATGGAACAAGCCGAAGCAGAAAGAAGAACAGCCACGCGTCATTACTGTGCTGTTCACCGATATCGCCGGCTCCACGGCAATGACACAGGCGCTGGGCGATGCCGGTGCGCAGGAAGTCGTGCGCGCGCATAACCGCGTCGTGCGCGAAGCCCTGACACAGTTCCGTGGCCGCGAGGTGAAGCACACCGGTGACGGCATCATGGCATCGTTCGAGCAGGCATCGGACAGCGTCGAGGCGGCGATCATGATGCAACAGGGCGCCAACAGTCATACTCAGAGCAACCCCAACCTGCCGCTGTATCTCAAGATCGGCATCAACGCCGGCGAACCCATTCAGGAAGATAACGATCTGTTCGGATCGACCGTGCAGATGTCGGCGCGCGTCGTCGACAAGGCGCAGAAGAACGAGATATTCGTGACCGACGTGGTCAAGGGTATCTGCTCCGGCAAGTCATATCGCTTCGTCAATCGTGGCGGCTTCGAGATGAAGGGCTTCGACGGCCCCGTGACGCTCTGGGAAGTCGACTGGCGTCGAGCGCAAGCCGCAGAGTAATAAGAGCGCAAGCCGCAGAATAACGCGTGCGCCCCCCTTAAAACCGCGAAACATTCGACAAACGCCCGGCCCCGCCCTTTGCCGGGATAGTGCCCTATTTTTTTCGATTTTTCCCCTTGAACGCCAAAATGGCCGGCTTATTTCAATCTTGGAAAGAGCGAATGCCATTCGGGTTCGCTCTCGTTAACGGAGCCCGGCACGGGGCCGTCAGACGACCGCTTTGGCGGGCTCATCATCAAATCGCTCAAAGGAGGATTTGCTATGCGTACGATCGATTTCTCACCCCTCTTCCGTCATTCCGTCGGCTTTGACCGCATGCAGCGTCTCATGGACGCCGCAGCGCAGACCGACCAGAACAATGCCTATCCGCCCTATAACATCGAACAGCTTGGCGAAGACGGCTATCAGGTGACCCTCGCCGTCGCCGGTTTCGCCGACAGCGATATCGATATCACCCTCACCGACCGCACGCTGGTCGTATCGGGCAAGATGAGTGAAGGCGAAGGCGAGCGCAATTTCCTGCATCGCGGCATTGCCGGGCGCGCATTCGAGCGCCGCTTCGAACTTGCCGACCATATTCAGGTCAAGGGTGCCAACCTTGAAAACGGCCTGCTGCACATCGCGCTCGAGCGCATCGTGCCGGAAAGCGAGAAGCCGCGCAAAATCGAAATTGCCGCCGCTTCCGGGGCCAAGGCCATCGAACAGAAAGCCGCCTAACGCCGGCTTCACACCCGCTGAAAAAAGGGCGCGTCCGCAATGCGGGCGCGCCCTTTTGTATTGAATGTCAGGCCTTGATCCCGTGCGTTTCGATCAAAGCGCGAACGGGATCCGGGATCTGCACCGAACGGTGCGTGTCACGATCGATGAAGACGTGAACGAAATGCCCGGTCGATGCCGGCACCTGATCGCCCTCACCGAACAGTGCGATTTCATAGGTAACGCTGGTCCCGCCGATCCGGCCGGCCCGGAGCCCCGCGGTGACCGTTTCCGGGAATGACAGCGGGCGGTGGAACCGGCACAGCGATTCGACCACCAGCGGATAGCTGGGCGACTTCTGCCAGTCGATCCCAAGCGGTCCGAGCGTGAAATGCACCACGACCGTCTCGATCATGCGGTTGTACACGACGTTGTTGAGATGCTGGAGCATGTCGTTGTCGCCCCAGCGTGTCGGAATATCGATGCTGAACGGAAAGTCCGCGATGCGCCAATCAAGATAGTCCGTCATCCGTTCTGTTCCACAAGGATGCCTTCAAAAGCGTCCCGTATCTGTTTCGGAATCGCCACCGGCTTGTTGCTGTCACGTTCGACGAAGACATGGATGAAGTGGCCGGCGGCACAGGCCTCAGCCTCGCCGTTCCGGAAAATACCGACCTCATAGCGTACCGACGAATTCCCCAGATGCCCGACGCGCAGTCCACAATCGATCAAATCCGGGTAGGCGACCGAGCGGGCATAGTTGCAGTGACTTTCCACGACGACACCAATGATCGGTGCATTGTGAATATCAAGGCCGCCCTTCTCGATCAGGAAGTAGTTCACCACCGTGTCGAAGTAGGAATAGTACGTGACGTTATTGACGTGTCCGTAAAGGTCGTTGTCCATCCAGCGCGTCTGCAGACTCAGAAAATATCTGTAGTCGTCTCGGTTCTCAATTTTTGCGGCTGCCATCGATTCCCTCTCGCCCGGGTGTCACACATAATTTTGGGGGCCACCGGATGTCCGGTAGCCCCCATGATTTTATTGCCTCAACCCTGTAAAACTCGCCAGCAATTTTTTTATTGTGACAGAATTAAAGCGGGCTGCTTGCCCCACGTCAAGCGGGTCTTTTTCTTGAACTTTCCTCATGCTTGTGCATTGCGTTACGGTGAAAAAGACCGCCCCCGAAGGGGCGGCGAGTTTTACAGGGAGGCGTCAAAGTGTGTACCGGATGCACCGGCACCACCCCGAAAGCGTATCCTTCAGCCGTTAATTTTGATTTAATAGATACTCTGTAGGCGAAACCGATTCCCGGTCGAATGGACCGTGTCAGGAGACGATTTGTTACCGGTTTGGGCAGCCTGGACGATCCTGATCGTCGGATTTCTGCTTCCCCTGCTTCACGTCGCACTCAGCCCCGCTGCCGGACCATGGCGCATGCCTGCGGGGTCACGCTGCCCGTTTAGTCCGCGGATCGGCTGGCTGGTGATCGTGCTGTTTTTGGGGCCCGTTGGCTGGATCATGTTCATGACCCGTGGGCGGCGCCGCGCCCCATAGACCAATCAGCGTTTGAAGAACTGTTCGGCACCTGCGCGCGCCGCCTGTTTCATCTTGATGGCATCGCGGGTGCGTTCTATCTCCGCTTCCAGTTCCTCGATATACTCACCGAGCGCCTCGATAGACAAAACCTCGAGATCCTTTTTCGGCGGTTTCTTTTTCTGCGGTTCCAGATCGTCGATACTCATCTGCCCCTCCCCAACGCTGCCCCGGAATGTTAAAAGAGACCGCGCCCCCTAAACAACCCTGAAACCGGCACTTTTGCGTGGCGGTCCCGAACAACAAAAGAGAACACGACGTATGAGCATCCGGACCGATATGAATTGCATCGAAATCACCGAACCCGGCGGCCCCGAAGTTCTGCAGCCGACAACGCGCCCCATCCCCGAGGCCGCCGCCGGCGAAGTGCTGATCCGCATTCAGGCAGCGGGCGTCAATCGGCCGGACTGTGTGCAGCGACTGGGCCATTATGCGCCACCCGAAGGCATCACGGATATTCCAGGGCTTGAAGTTGCCGGCGAAGTCGTGGCGCTGGGGGATGGCGTCAGCGGGATTGCCGTCGGCGACCGTGTATGCGCGCTGGTCGCGGGCGGCGGCTATGCGGAATACGTTTGCGCACCGGTGCCGCAAGTGCTGCCGGTGCCCGAGGGCCTTTCCATCGTCGAAGCGGCAGCGTTACCGGAAACCTGCATGACGGTCTGGACCAACGTGTTCGACCGCGCACACCTCGCACCTGACGAGACGCTGTTGGTGCACGGCGGCTCCAGCGGCATCGGCACGACGGCGATCCAGATCGCGTCGGCACTGGGATCGCGGGTCATCACGACGGCGGGCAGCGCCGAAAAATGTCAGGCGTGCCTGGATCTGGGCGCCGAGCGCGCGGTCAACTACCGCGAAGAGGACTTCGTCGCCGCAGCCAAGGAATTCGGCGGCAAGGGCGTCGATGTGATCCTCGATATGGTCGGCGGCGATTACATCGAAAAGAACATCAAAGCAGCGGCGCCGGATGCGCGGATCGTCAATATCGCGTTTTTGAGGGGGGCCAAGGTCGAGGTCAACTTCATGCCGTTGATGCTGAAACGGCTGACCCTGACGGGTTCGACGCTCAGATCACAATCTATTGAACGCAAAGGCGAAATCGCGCGGCACCTGAAAAAGACGGTGTGGCCGCTGATCGAGGCCGGACGGGTCAAACCGGTGGTCCACAAGGTATTCCCGCTGTCCGACGCCGCCTTGGCGCATGAATTAATGGAATCCAGCACGCATATCGGCAAAATCATGCTGCAGATTGCGGAATAACCGTCTGTAAAAAAACGCGATGATGCTTTGACCCGGGGCCAAGCCTACGGTTATAAAGGCGCCGAGTTTAACCGGAGTGCCATCCGGTCAATCCCTGATGTTCGAGAGGAAAGTGTTATGGCGCATCCATTGATGCCAAAGGGTACTGCCGTTTGGCTTGTCGATAATACGACGCTGACGTTCAACCAGATCGCCCAGTTCTGCGGTCTGCACGAGTTGGAAGTCCAGGCGATCGCCGATGGCGACGTCGCAGTCGGCATGCAGGGTCTGGACCCCGTCAAAGCCGGCGCGCTGACGGCCGAGGAAGTCGAACGCTGCGAGGGCGACGTCAACGCGGTGCTGCAGATGGTCAAACCGAACATTCCGCAGCCGAAAGTACGCCAAAAAGGCGCACGCTACACACCGGTGTCCAAACGTGGCGACCGGCCGAACGCCATTTCCTGGCTGGTGAAGAACTACCCGGAACTGTCGGACGCACAGATTTCCAAACTGATCGGCACCACCAAGCCGACGATTACGTCGGTACGTGACCGTTCGCACTGGAACTCGCCGAATATCAAAGCCGAAAACCCGGTTGGCCTCGGCCTTTGCGCGGCGACCGACCTTGAGAAAGCCGTCGCCGTTGCACGTGCCCGTGCCGGCACGGTACATGCCCCGAAAGCTGAACCCGCGCCGTCGAGCGACATTCCGATTTCTGCGCCGCCGCAGATGGATGCGCCGGTGGAAACGCCGGAAGATACGCCCGGCGAGAGCTGAGCGTTCTGCGATACGCATAAAAAAAACGGCCGATCCAAGATCGGCCGTTTTTGATTCCGATACCAGAAAGCGTCAGTGCGCTTTCAGATACTCGATGACCGCCTTGCGCTCGCTTTCCTTCTTCAACTTGAAGGACATGCTCGAACGTGCACCGGTTTTCGCTTTGGTGTACTTGCTCGGATTCTCGAGGTACGCCATCAGTTCACCCTCGTCCCAGGTCCAGTCGGCACCCTTCAGGCCTTTATAACGGTTATAGCCGTCGGCTGTACCCGCCTTGCGGCCGACAACACCCGCCAGCGACGGACCGACCTTGTGCTTACCGGCATCCACCGAATGGCATGCCTTGCATTTCTTGAAGACTTTTTCACCGTCCGCCGCAGACGCGACGCCCGGCAACACAGCCAGCATCAGCGCGCACGACGCAACACATCCGAGAAAGATTTTTGTCATTTTCATCATCACAAACCTTTATCCAGTCGCTCTCACGGGGCGAAACCCCGATACCAAATCCCCCGCGAAAAACTAACCCTTCGGGGGCTTGAAGAAAAGGATTCCCACAACAAAATCTGTAGATCCCGTCAGGTGTCCAAAAGCTTCTGCGTACACACTTCCTCGATCGCAGCTGTCAGCACCGTCATCGCCACCTTGATCTCGTCGATCCCCGGCAGCGTCGGCGCAATCCGAATGTTCTTGTCGAACGGATCCTTGCCGTACGGATACGTCGCGCCGGCGGGCGTGATCTTCACACCGGCATCGGCGCAGCGCGCGATCACCTTGGAGGCGCATCCATCGAGCACATCGACGCTGACGAAATAACCGCCATCGGGCTTGGTCCATGTCGCAAGCCCGCTCCCGCCAAGGTTCTTTTCCAATGCCTCCTCGACCGCCGCGAATTTCGGCGCGATGATTTCAGCATGCTTTTTCATGTGCGCCAGAATGCCGTCCATGTTCTTGAAAAAACGCACATGGCGAAGCTGATTGACCTTGTCCGGGCCAATCATCGCATAGGCGATCTTGTCCAGATGATCCTTGATGTTGTCCGGGCTGGACGCCAGCATCGCGACCCCGGCGCCGGCGTGCGTCATCTTCGAGGTCGAGCCGAGTACGATGGCGCGGTTCGGATGCCCCGCCGCTTCGCACGCCTTCATGATATCGCTCAGACTTGCCGGCCCGTCGCCCAGATGATGCACCGCATAGGCGTTATCCCACATGATGCGGAAATCACTGGCTGCCGTCGGCATCGTCGCCAATGCCTGAACCGTCTCGTCTGAATAGGTCTCGCCCGACGGGTTGGAGTACTTCGGCACACACCAGATTCCCTTGACCGACGCGTCGTCGGCGACCAGCGCGCGCACCGTATCCATGTCGGGGCCGTCCGGCGTCATTTCGACCGTGATCATCTCGATGCCCAAGCGCTCGCAGATCGCAAAATGACGGTCATAGCCAGGGACCGGGCAGATGAACTTGGCCCCTTGATCGCGCCACGGTCCTTCGCCATCCGGCATGCCGAAAGACATGGCGTTGGATAGCACGTCCCACATCATCGACAGGCTCGAGTTGCCACCGACGATAATCCGCTCGGGCACCGTCCCCAGAAACTCTGCAAACAGACGCCGCGCTTCGGGAATGCCGGCCAGTCCGCCATAGTTCCGCAAATCCGTGCCGTCTTCGCCGTCCGTCTCACCCGGCTGCACTGCAATCAACAAGTCGTCGCTCAGGTTCAATTGCTCCGGCGACGGCTTGCCTCGCGTCATATCCAGGCTGAGGTTACGTCCACGCAGTTTCTCCATGCGCCCTGCGGCGTCGTTGTGGCGCGCCTTTACGGCATCGGCATCGGCTTTCGTCAGGTCCATTTCTTTCGTCCTTGGTTCTTGGCTCACTCGACATCGAGCGGATAGTTCTGCGGCAACCGGCCGCCGTCGCAATAGATCGTCTCGCCGGTGATGTAGCTGGCGTCATCGCTGGCCAGAAACACACAGATCGCGGCAATCTCGTCCGGCTCACCGGGACGACCCAATGGCGTGCGCGACAATACGCGCTTGCGCGCCGCATCGTTGGCCATCATGACCTTACCCATTTCCGTGGCGATGGTGCCGGGGCCGACCGCATTGACGCGGATGCCGTACGGCGCCAGCGACAGTGCCATCGATTTTGTAAGTTGCAGCACACCGCCCTTGCAGACCGTGTACGGTGTCGCGGTCGGGATCGCCACCACGGCATTGATCGACGACATGTTAATGATCGTGCCGAAGCCCTGCTTGACCATTTGCCGCGCCGCGGACTGACCGGCATAGAAAAACCCGGACAGGTTAACGTCCAATGTGCGCGTCCAGTCTTCCTCGGTCAGATCGAGAAAATCCTTGGCGACCAGCACGGCGGCGTTCGACATATGCACGTCCACCTTGCCGTACGCTTCGACCGCAGCAGCAATCAGATCATCGCAATCGGATTTTTTGGAGACGTCGCACGAGTAATACATCGCCTCGCCGCCGTCATTGCGGATTGCGCCGGCAAGGCTCTCGCCTTTCGCATCCTGTACGTCGGAAATAACGACGGTTGCGCCTTCACGGGCAAATCGCCGTACGCAGGCCTCGCCGATCCCCTGTGCCGCGCCGGTAACGACGCAAACCTTGTCCTTTAATCGCATGCTGTTCCTCCGCTGGCAGACACGGACCCGACCGGGCCGGGCGTAACGTTATGACCGCCCGTGTATAACACCCAATATCGCCGGAGGGAAAACGCTTCCGGCACGTTTCCGATGAACAAACGGCACATGACCGTTTCCCTGTGCGCCGGGAGCGATTTACTTCCGCGAGGAACCGTATCCGACGTCTTCCAGCGCTTCCGTGATTTCATCCAGGATCACCGGGTCGTCGATCGTCGCCGGCATCTTCCATTCCTTGTTATCGGCGATGGATTGCATTGTGCCGCGCAGAATCTTGCCGGAACGCGTCTTCGGCAGCCGCTGTACGACGGTCGCCTGCTTGAATGCCGCCACGGGGCCGATTTTCTGGCGCACGAGTTGCACCACTTCGGCAACGACGTCTTCGGGTTCCTTGGTCACGCCCGCCTTGAGGACGAGGAAGCCAAGCGGCAATTGCCCCTTCATCTGATCGTCGACACCGATGACGGCGCATTCGGCAACATCCGGGTGTGATGCCAGCACTTCTTCCATACCGCCTGTCGACAGTCGGTGACCGGCGACGTTAATGATGTCGTCGGTCCGCGCCATGATGTAGATGTAACCGTCTTCGTCGAACATCCCGGCATCGGCGGTTTTGTAATAGCCGGGATACTCATCCAGATATGCATCCAGATAGCGTTGATCGGCGTTCCAAAGCGTCAGCAGGCTTGACGGCGGCATCGGCAGCTTGACGCAGATGGCGCCGATATCGCCCGCCGGCACCGGTTCATGGGTTTCTTCGTGCAGCACCTGCACGTTCCAGCCCGGCACCGGTTTCGTCGGCGATCCCGGCTTCACCGGATATTCATGCAACCCCAGACAATTGGATGCGATGGGCCAGCCGGTTTCCGTCTGCCACCAGTGATCGACGACCGGCACTTTCAACACTTCGATCGCCCAGTTGAGCGTATCGGGGTCGGTTCGTTCGCCGGCTAGGAACAGCGCATCGAGGCTCGAAAGGTCATATTTTCCAAGCAGTTCCGCCTGCGGGTCTTCCTTGCGGATAGCACGAAACGCCGTCGGCGCGGTGAACAAGGTTTTGACCTTATGATCGGCAATCACCCGCCAGAACGCGCCCGCGTCCGGGGTGCCGACGGGTTTTCCTTCGTAAAGGATCGTCGTGCAGCCATGCATCAGCGGCGCATAGACGATGTACGAATGCCCAACCACCCAGCCGACATCGGACGCCGCCCAGTAAACATCGCCGGGATTGACGTTATAGATGTTCTTCATCGACCATTTGAGCGCAACCGCATGGCCACCGTTGTCGCGCACCACGCCCTTGGGCTGGCCGGTCGTGCCAGAGGTATAGAGGATGTACAGCGGGTGGCTGGATTCCACCGGCACGCAGTCCGCATGCGCGGCGGCGGACCGTGCCTCGTCCCAGTCGACATGCCGCACCGCCGTGATCGCACCGTCGCTTTCCGGGCGCTTCACGACCATGCAGAAGTCGGGCTTATGGCTCGCGAGTTTGATCGCCTCGTTCAGCAGCGGCATGTACTCGATGACCCGGTTGACCTCGATCCCGCAAGTCGCCGACATGATCGCTTTGGGCTTGGCATCGTCGATACGGACCGCCAGCTCGTTCGACGCAAAGCCGCCGAACACCACAGAATGGATCGCGCCCAGCCGTGCGCAAGCCAGCATGGCAATTGCCGCTTCCGGCACCATCGGCATGTAAATGACGACTCGGTCGCCTTTTTCCACGCCTTCCGCTTTCAAAGCACCAGCGACGCTGGCGACTTCTTCGAGAAGTTCGATATAGGTGTATTTTTTGACCGTGCCGCCGGTGACCGGACTGTCGTAAATCAGCGCCGTCTGATCGCCACGGCCATCCAGAACATGCCGGTCGAGACAATTGTGACAGGTGTTCATCTCACCGCCCGCGAACCAGCGGTAAAACGGCGCCTTGCTGTCGTCCAGAACCTTATCCCACTTTTTGGTCCAGGTGATGCCTTCCGCGGCATCCCCCCAGAACCCCTCGGGATCGTTGATCGAGCGAGCGTAGGCTTCTTCGAAAGCGTTTGTCATCGGTGTCTCTCCCTGGGCGGCGCGTATTGGCTCGAATCGCGCTCTTTAACTTGTCTGATCTCTTCGGCATTATGCAGAAAATACAACACGCATGCACCTATCAAACATGCGTTCTGCAGGGAGCGGTACCATGAGCGACGTCAATATTTATGACATTGATCTAGATCAGACCGAGGCCAATTACACCCCGCTGTCGCCGCTCAGTTTTATCCGCCGCACAGCCGCCGTTTACCCGGAAACGACGTCTATTATTCATGGCAAACGCCGCTTCACCTGGGCCGAAACCTATGCGCGCTGTAAACGGCTCGGCTCGGCGCTGGCCAAGCGCGGCGTCAAGAAAGGCGATACCGTCGCCGTGATGGCGTCGAACACGCCGGAAATGTACGAATGCGCTTTCGGCCCGGCGATGATCGGCGCCGTGGTGAACACGCTGAATGTGCGCCTCGACGGCGATATCATCGCTTTCTCGCTGGACCACGGCGAGACCGACGTGTTGATCACCGACACCGAGTTTTCGCCGACCATCAAGGCCGCACTGGAAAAGATCGGCCGCGACATTCTGGTCATCGACATCGACGACCCGGAATACGATGGACCGGGCGAGCGTCTTGGCGAAATGGATTACGAGGCATTCCTGGAAACCGGGGACGCGGACCTGGAATGGGACCTGCCCACCAGCGAATGGGACGCGATCAGCCTGAATTATACCTCCGGGACCACCGGCGACCCCAAGGGCGTTGTCTATCATCATCGCGGCGCCTATCTGAACGCGACCAGCAACGCGCTCGGCTGGAACATGACGCACCACCCGGTTTATTTGTGGACGTTACCAATGTTCCACTGCAACGGCTGGTGCTTCCCCTGGACCATTGCCGCGCTGGCCGGCACCAACGTCTGCCTGCGCCGCGTCAACGCCGGCGAGATCTTCTCCGCCATTGCCGATCATGGCGTCACCAACTTCTGTGGCGCACCGATCGTGCTGAATTTCGTCATCAACGCCACCGACGAGGAACGCCGCCCCTTCGATCACAAGGTCGACATCATGACTGCCGCCGCACCGCCGCCGGCGACGACTCTGGCCCGCATTCAGGAACAAGGCTTCAGCGTCACCCATGCCTATGGCCTGACCGAAACCTATGGTCCCGCAGTGATGTGCGCGTGGAAGGACGAATGGAACGACGAGCCCATCGAGAAACAGGCGTATCTGAAGGCGCGTCAGGGCGTGAAGTACCACATGCTGGAAGACTTGTGCATCATGGATCCGGAAACCATGCAGCCCGTCCCCGCCGACGGCGAAACCATGGGCGAAGTCATGTTCAAGGGCAACATTGTCATGAAGGGGTACCTGAAAAACGCCAAGACCACCGAGGCGTCGCTGGCCGGCGGCTGGTTCCATTCAGGCGACTTGGGTGTCCTGCAACCGGACGGATATATCCAACTCAAGGACCGCTCAAAGGACATCATCATTTCCGGCGGCGAGAACATCTCCTCGATTGAGGTCGAAAGCGTCCTGTACAAACATCCGGACGTCATCTCGGCGGCGGTCGTTGCCAAACCCGACGACAAATGGGGCGAAACGCCGTGTGCGTTTTTGGAAATGAAATCCGGATCGACGGCATCACCGGAAGACGTTATCCAGTTCTGCCGCGACAATCTGGCGCATTACAAATGCCCGAAAAATATCGTTTTCACGGAGTTGCCGAAAACGTCGACCGGCAAGATCCAGAAGTTCAAGCTACGCGAACAAGCAAAGGACCTGTGAATCCCCCGTCATTCCCGCTTGCGCGGGGATGACGGCACGGAAAAAACAACAAGGCCGCCCCTCGCGGGATGCGGCCTTGATTGTTTCAGGTGCTCATCGGGGGCCTCACGCGGCGCCCATGCTCAACAATTCGTCTTTGATCTTCAGCTTTTGTTTCTTGAG
>Ga0209273_10000892_pt1 | contig 31527 bp, 25 predicted proteins | sample tdAd471_FD_187126 | JGI IMG/M metagenome (GOLD analysis project Ga0209273, IMG submission 187126) | Marine sediment microbial communities from the Atlantic coast under amendment with organic carbon and nitrate - tdAd47.1 (SPAdes)... | ecosystem: Environmental > Aquatic > Marine > Coastal >...
CAAACCACGAGAAGATTCATCCGGAAGTGCCTCAACCAGACGATGCAAATTGTTGTCGCCACTGCGCGCTGTGTAAAGCTCTTGTAGCCGACGCTGCCGCAAGGGTAGACTTTCGCGATTCTGCAATCTCTGTAGGCGAGCCCTCCGGGCTACCTCTATTTCGCTGTACAGCTCGTCTATAAAGTAAGGAAGTCGCTTGTCTGGCGGTGAGCCAGGACGTCCAGCATTCGGGAAAGCCAGTTGGCGAAACACGTCATCGCTGCCCACCCGGACTGGGGCTACCAGCGATGCGGTAAAATCGTAGCCATCGTTGCTGATAAATGCCAGTAGTTCGCTGGGTGCAGCATCGGCCGCTACTAATGCAGTAAAGCTGGGGTAACCGGTTTCTATTTTACCGCTCCAGACAAAGCGGCTACCAGCGTCATGGTTATTGGTCTGGGTATCGATACCATTAATCACTAACAGGTGATTATGGTGTCTGGCAAAAAAATTGGCCAGATGCCCTGGCGAATCGCCATTTGGTGGTTCCACCCCTTCGGGGTAACCACCAGCGAACGGGATATTCCCCGCCATGGTAATAGCGTCTTCGGAATAGTTGTTAACCGGCCCCCGACCATCTGCGCGCGGTCTATCCCCCTTCGGATCGATAAGAAGTGTCGGATCCCAGCCTCCGGAAGCATTGACAGTGATCCAGAAGCGCTGCGGCGAGCCGGTGAGTGCATGGGTTTGCGTAAACAGCGGGATACTCAAACCCGGCCCCGCACTCGAAATGGCTTGTCACAACCAACTTGGATGCTGAGGGTGACGGGCGTTAGATTTGCCAGGGCCGCTACATCATGCAGCCGACACACTATTCGGCTATCATCTTCTCTTTCCGTTTTCAGTAACCGACAGGAATTTACATGGCGACTATTACCTTTTTGGGCGCTGCCCGTGAAGTGACCGGCTCATGCCACATGCTGGAATCCGAGGCCGTAGGTCGCGTGTTGCTGGATTGCGGCATGCACCAGGGCGGCGATGCCACAGAACGCATCAAAAAAGACAACTTTCATTTCAGTCCTACCGAAGTCGATGCGGTCATAGTTTCCCATGCTCACCTGGATCACAGCGGCCTGTTACCCAAGCTCGTGCATCAGGGATTCACCGGCCCTATTTATTGCACAGCCGCTACCAAGGATCTGTTACGCATACTTCTCAATGATTCACTGGGTCTTTATGAAAGAGACCTGGATCGCGACAATGTGAAAAGGCGCCGGCGCGGTGAAGAACCAATAGCTGCCGAGTACACTGACCAGGATGTGGAGCAGGTTCTGCAGCTGTGTGAACCACAACGATATAGAGTACCCGTGAAAATAACCGAGCAGGCAATCCTGACCTTTCAGGATGCCGGCCACATCCTCGGCTCTGCTATAGTGGAACTGGAGATCACTGAGAATTCCCAAACCAAGAAACTGGTCTTTTCCGGCGATCTCGGAAAACGCGATTCTCTGCTGATGAACGATCCAGCCGAAGTGCGAACGGCGGACGTGGTGCTTATGGAAAGCACTTACGGTGACCGTGATCATCGCAAGGAAGATGAAACACTTGAGCAGCTCGCCGAAATCCTGTCCAGCACCTGGCAAAGAGGTGGTAATGTGTTCATCCCCTCTTTTGCTATCGGGCGGGCACAGGAATTAATTTTCAACCTGGGTCAATTGCACCACCGGGGCCTGCTGGACGAGTGGCAGGTTTTCCTGGACAGTCCAATGGCAATCGAAGTAACCCGCGTTTACGACAACTGGCTCCACATCATGGACCACGAAGATGTCAGGCAGCTGAGTGATGTTAGTCGCTCATCGCTGGAAGGGTTTCTGCCTTCGCTGAACTTCTGTATTACACCTGAAGAGTCTATTGCGATTAATGGTATCGATTCCGGCGCATTGGTAATCGCAGGCAGCGGCATGTGTACGGGTGGCCGCATTCGACACCACTTCAAGCACCGCATCTGGCATTCCGAAAACACCATTATATTCGTCGGCTTCCAGGCGCAGGGAACGCTCGGTCGACTGCTGGTTGATGGGCTCAAAAAAATACGCATGTTTGGCGACGAATTCGTTGTCAGGGCCCAGATAGAAACCCTGGGCGGGTTCTCGGCGCATGCCGGTCAACAGGGGTTGATTGACTGGCTTAGTCGCTTTGAAAATACACCGCACAAGTTGCTGGTGCATGGCGAGGAAGAGGCTATGCAGGTTCTTTCCGACAAGATTGCGAAAGACCTGGGAGTCAAATGCCAGATCCCATTTCAAGGCGAGCGATTTACCTTCTAGATTGACTTATAACTCTAAGGCAGGAATCTACAATATGAGCTATCAGTGTTTCGATGTCACCATCAAGGATAGAATCGCCCATATCAAGCTGAACAGACCGGACAAAAGGAATAGCATGATTCCCGATTTCTGGGACGAACTTCCGGAGATCATCAGTGATATCGACAATGAAGTGAAAGCCCGGGTTATTGTAATCAGTTCCATCGGACCCCATTTTTCTTCTGGCATGGATGTTGCCACGTTTGCCCAATCCATCCAGCGAGAAGCCAGCGCTGGCCACCATGCCCAGCGTGTCAGAGGTGAAGCGTTCTATCGAAATGTCGCACGACTGCAAAACACCTTCAGCTGCCTGGAAGATTGTCGACTGCCAGTACTGGCTGCCATTCAGGGCGGTTGTATTGGAGGCGCCGTGGATATGACCACGGCTTGCGACATGCGATATGCAACTGAAGATGCCTTCTTCACAATATTCGAAGTCAATATCGGCATGACTGCGGATGTCGGCACCTTCCCGCGTCTGGTTAAACTGATACCGGAAGGAATTGTCCGGGAACTGGCTTATACGGGCCGTAGAATATCAGCTACCGAAGCTAAAGAGGTCGGGCTGGTTAACGCCGTGTTTCCTGATCAGCAGACACTACTCGACAAGGTCATGGCAATTGCCGCTGACATAGCCAGCAAGGCACCGCTGGCGGTGTACGGCTCCAAACGAATGATCAACTATTCCCGCGATCACACGACCGCCGATGGTCTGGATTACGTCCGCACCTGGAATGCCAGCATGCTGCAGCGAGATGAAATTGCCGAAGCCATGACCGCCAACAAAGAACAGCGCGCAGGGGACTTCGCCGAACTGCCAAAAATATCCAGGAAAAGTGGCGAAATTTGATTAAGAAACCTTCTGAGTAATTCCATAATTAGTCAGAGGTTCCTTACCGTTTCAAGGGCCCGCCTCCGAGAAACAACATCAGGCCTGCCAGCCCGGCGGCGCCAGCAACCAGGTATGCTGCGCCATAAACGTTACTGCTGGCTGCGTAAACCAATCCCAGAACCGCTGGTCCGGAAGCAGTTCCCCAGGACGACATGAAGTTGCTGACGGCAAAAATGCGTGGATACTCTCGTACGCCGAAAGCCTCAGCAAGCAACAAAGGCTGCAACATAAGGAGGTTGCCTACGGTGATGCCGAAACTGGCCAGACCGAGGCAGAGAGAAACAGGGCTGAATCCGCCTGACAGCAGCGCGAGTGATATCACCTGCAGGATCATCATGCCGATAGCGAATGACCGGATAGACATTTGCTCAATTATCCAACCACCTGCCAGCCGACCCACAATACTGGCGATAGGGAGTATGGCCACCGCCAGGGCGGTCTGCGCTTCGCTGAGCGATTCACGGGCCAACCCGTATTGATGAGAAATGCCGCCAACCTGGGCCATCATGAGAAAAATGTATGAAATACTGATGGCCCAGAACAGACGACCACGTCGGGCATCACGAAATGATACGCCAGGCAGCAGCCTGGCCGAGGACTGCTCCGCAACCTGCCGGTTCGTCTCTTTGCTCCGGACATCTTGGCTCAGCAAGGTATCTGGTGTCCCATTATCGTGGGATGGCTCACCGTCAGGTAGCAAGCCGACCGACTCGGGACTGGGCCGCAACCAAAATAGCGACACCGGCACCACCCCCAAAAGGTACATCAGCCCCATAATCGGTGCAGCTCTGCTCAATCCCAGACTTTCTACCAGCAAAGCGCAGATTGGCGTGACCAGAACTCCACCAAGCGACAAGCCGGTAGACGCGATGGACAAAGCCATGGCCCGCTTTTTGTGAAACCAGCGAGTTACCAACGTGGTGGCGGGAATCAGATTGGAAGCCGAGAATCCAACACCGAAGACCAGATAAAGAAGATAGAGCTGCCAGACTGTCGAGACCAGTGCCAATGAAGCCAGTGAAGTTGCACAGATCAATGCACCAAAACTTATACAGTAGCGCGGGTCATAGTCATTCACCCATTTTGCAACCCACAAGCCCGCAACCCCGCCGCTAAGGAAGAACAGCGAGACCGCGAAGGATGCCGATTGCACGGAAAATGCTGGCTGCTGCGCCAAGGCATTAAGAATCACAGCATGATTGTAAAAGCTGAGGCCAGTGGCGAAAGTGAGCATTGCCAGCAAGGCAAAGACTATTTTCCAACCGTAAAAAATTCCAGATTGCGAGGAACTTACCATACTGCTGCCGATTATTATTGGTGCGGGTCGCAACGACCCGGTGCCAAGAGTATCAAGTATAATAGCCTGATTTCATTCATTCGAAGCCAGGACACACCATGTCAGAAAACAGACCTTTGATCGTGGAAACCAGAGAGCACGTTCGCTACGCTGAAACCGATGCCATGGGTGTCGTCCACCATGCCTCCTATCTGGTTTACTTTGAGGAGGGCCGCAGTCATTACATGCGTGAAATGGGAAGCAATTATGCTGACATCGAAGCCAGTGGCTATCGGCTACCTGTTGTTGAGGCCAATCTTCGTTACACAGAGGGTATCACCTACGGCGATGTCGTGATCATTCGCTGCTGGCTTGAGGAATCCCGCAGTCGACAACTGACATTTGCCTACGATTTGCTGTCCGCCAATACCGGCAATAAACTGGTAAGCGGCTACACGCGCCATATCTGGACCGAAATTGGGGGCAAAGTTACCCGGGCTCCGGAAATCTGGAACAAGTTGCTAAACAGCATTTTCTGACCAGGATTCAGCGGTCCTGACACCAAACGCGCACCTGTAATTTCTATTCACCAACCCGCAGATTTAACTCGGCAGTGAATAACATGGATTTATCCAGGTCCGTCGCCGCCCACTTTAATAGCGTTTGTGGATCCTGTTGCAACTGTTCGCTGCGTCGCAGTGAACCATTAATATAAATGGCAACCGGTCTTGAAAAATCGATTTCTTCCGGACTTAGCAGTAAGGTAAATGCCTCCACGGAAGCGGTATTGACATTAATGATATTGCCATCGCGAGACACCCTGACCATGCCGGGAGTATCGTCTTGCGCCAACTGGTCTATGATCAACCAATGACTGCGATTAAACCTGTCGGTGCTATCCGTAACCCATTGCACACTGTCAGGTAGCGGATCGCGCGCATTGTCCCGCTTGAACTGTTCGATTGCAGCACTCTCATCCGGTAGCCAGTTGGTATTGTGACCGCCTCCTTCAATCGCTTTAAAAACGTGGTTGATGCCTGCTTCCTGCAGTACTTCTACAAACGACAGAAGAGACGAGGCTGGATAGAGTGGATCTTCCTCACCGTTGACAATGTAGAGGGGTTTGCCCATCAGGTTCTCGAAATACAGCTGATAGCTAACCTGTCCGGCAGGATTCCTTAGCACCCCCGGGTGACCGATATAGGGCATGAACGCAGCCCACTCAGTATGCTGCTTGAAGGCGAAAAAATACGCGCCTGTACCCCCGTCAGAGATGCCGGTCAGAAAAACCTGGTTGTCAGCAACGTTATAGCTCCTTTTTACTTCGCGCAGTATTGCTTGCAGATTTTCCCCCTGGTTGGGGAACCACCAGAACGCCTCGTTCCAGGCAGCTGGCACTACCGTAATTTTTTCTTCGCTACGTAACGAATCGAATCCCCGACGCCACCAGCTGCCCGCTTCAGTGGGAAACGGCCGGCTGACACCGCCGTGCAGCATAAACTCAACGGGATAACTGCGTGCCGGATCGTAGCTTTCCGGTACCAGCAACACATAAGGAAAGCGCGTACCGTCGTCGGTCTCTCTGACCAAATCCTGGCGCCCGGTTTCCACGTCAGCAGAATAATCTGGTCCTTCTTGCAGCCTGCGGTAAAGGGTGCTCACATCTATATCGCTATCTAACAAGCGTTGCCTGGCCTGTTCGCTCCCAGCTGTCGAGTCAGCACGCCAGAAATCCGCAATAAGTTCGTCAGCGCTATCATTCTCGGCACCAGACACTGGCAATGAAAAACAGCAGATACTCAGTAAGATATTCAATAATAGTGCAGCAAGTGGATTGTTCATGATGCCTGCCCTGTGATTACTGTGCATCTTCGACAAAATGAAAATCGGCGGGCCCTGCCCGTCGAACCAGGATTATCACATCGGCGTTATCAGGCACGTCCCAAGAATGGTTCATACTTCCTGGAATAACGATGTAACTGCCGGTCTTGAGATGATGCTGTTCAGTCCCTAGCTGCAGATCCACCTCCCCTTGCAACACGGCAACGTATTCGTGGTGTGTATGCCAATGCAAATCGAAATGGGAGCCAGCAGGAAACCTGGCGTAGTATGTGATACCACTGGTGGTCGCATCAACTCCAAGGCGAGCTGTCTGCAAGCCCACTGGAGTACCGTTGCCACCAGCCGGAGGTCCCCAGTCAACGGTTTCCAGGTCAGTGACAAATGCCTGTTCCTGTGCCTTGACCAGTGCTAACGGTAAAGCGAGGACAAAGAGGGAAAGAAACAGACGACCAAGGAGAGACGACAGATCGGAATGGGGCATCGCAGGAAAAGCCTCTTATCGGTAATTGGCCGTCGCGCTTTGTGAATGTCGACAGCATTATCATTCGGCCCGCAGTATAACACTGCAAAGTACCGATGGCAGGTCGACAGGCGTTAACCAGCTTCGGCTCTATGGTTAGCCGAATGACGACTCGGTCGCAGAGAGAAATGGACCATCGACACACAGGCGTCGACCATCTGGCGCACCACATGCCCCGCAGATTCCCACTCCACATTTGGTCAGATAATCGATGGCATTGAAGATCTGTTCAGGATTGCAGTACTTGCGCTGCACCGCTTCAGCAGCATGGACCATAGGTTCAGGCCCGCAGTTATAGAACACCAGGTTGGCCAGTTCTTCAGCCGACATTTCATCAAGTCGCATGTCCAGCAATTCAGTCACCAGACCATGATGACCACGGCTGCCATCATTGGTAGCAATATGGAGCCCACTAACGGTCTCACACTCGTCGACGAAGTACAGGCGTTCCTTCGATCTCGCACCCATAAAGATTTCTGTATTGCCGAAATCACGGGCTATCTGATAGACCGCGGCAAGCCCGGTACCACCGGCAACGGCAATGATCTTTTTATCCTGCGGTGGATCCACCGCTATGCCATGCGGCCCGCGAACATAGGCTTCGGTGCCGGGCTCCAGATCCATCAGGGCACCGGTAAACTGTCCAAGATTGATAACGACCAGTTTGAAGGGATCATCAACCAATGCTGAAAAGGGTTTTTCGCCCAGCCCGGGAATCCACAAAAAGATAAACTCACCGGCTTGCACATTAACCTTGCGGTCGAAGGTGAGGATCGCGATATCATCGGTAATCCGCTCATTACTGATCAGCGTTACCGGTCGAAAATCCATGTCCACATCGTACCGCACCAACTGCTCAGCGCGCTCTGTTCCGTTTTCAAGATCAGCACTTAGCACCTGAAAGTAGTGAGCGATCTCCTTGGTAGTCATACCAACCAAGGCTGAACCGATGCCGATCACCTTGGCACCAGCCTGTTGGATATCCCTGACATTCGCTGCACTGCTGATACCACCACAGCCGATGACAGGCACATCGACTGCGGCCGCGATCTTACTGACACAGTCCAGTGCCGTGGGAAGTACTTCCTTGCCGGACATCCCCCCTTTGCCATTGCTGAGCACATCATGACCTTCAACCGTGTAACTCTCAGGTCCCATGGTATTGATGGCGCAGATCGCATCGGCTCCTCCGTCGACGGCAGCCACAGCGATTTCTTCAATATTGGGCACGTTAGGCGTCAGCTTGGGCACTACCGGTACGTTGACCTCAGCCTTAACGGCGGCAACAATTTCTCGCACTAGATCGGGATCCTGGCCCATGGCCATGCCGTACCCTTTGGCGTGGGGACAGGACAGGTTGAGTTCCAGCCCGTCACTAAAGGGCGCCAGTTTGCGCGCCACCTCCACGTATTCTTCTACGCTGCCGCCAAAAATCGAAATCAGCAGAAAGCGATCCTCAGGCACACGCAAGCCGGCCATTAACTCAGCCGATCTATCCGCGCCAGGATTAGTCAATCCGACGGCATTAACAAAACAGCCAGGTTTGTATTGAGCCAGAATTGGCTCCCTGTAACCCAGCCGCGGCTCTGGACCAATACTCTTGGTAGTCAACACACCGACTTCCGGTATGGTGTCCATGAACAGTTGGATGATGGAAGTGGAGCAGGTAACGATCCCTGACGGGATGGTGAACGGACCGGAAAGGGTCTTGCCAAGAAAATGTGTTTTCAACGGGTATTACAACTCAGGTCTGCTGGGTATTTTCGCTAGCGGAGAATTTTACAACGAAAAACGTTCGAGGGGGCAGATTTGATCCCTGCCCCTCGAGCGTTGAAAGACGTACTTGCCAAATACCTGGCAGCTCGTCTGGCTGCTTGTCATTTGCGACTAGTCTTCGCCGGCAAGTTCAGCATACACGGCGGTGAGAAAACGTTCCGGATCACCCCACTTGGCCTCGTACGGAGCAGTGGGTCTGGCTGCCAGTACCTGGTCATAATTCATGCCCTGGGCAATCATGGGTTGAACCTTGGCTTTGACATCCAGCACCATGTCCCGAAACTCCATCACGTCTTCGCGAGTGGACACTTCACCGTGACCTGGCACGATCTTGGTATTGGGACCCGCCATACCTATCAGGATCGCCAGTGCCTCGATGGTACCATCCAGTGTGCCACCGTTGCCGCGGTCAATGACTGGAAACGCCACGGTGCGGAACACGTCACCGGCATGCAGTACGTCGGCGTTGCGAAAATAAATGTAGCTGTCGCCGTCGGTATGAGAAGGTGGCACTGGAATGGTAGTGACTTCGTCATCGTTCAAATGAATAGTGACGCTTTCGCTATAGGTTAGTATCGGCAGTGCAGCTTCCGGTAATTGATCGGCCAGCCTCACCCGCACTTCGTCTCGGGCCAGAATCATCAGTCCCATATTCCCCAGGTTCTCATTACCACCAGTATGGTCCGGGTGAACATGGGTATTGATGACAAAGCGGATGGCACCGTCACTCAGGGTGCGGACAGCGGCAAGAATCTTGTCCGTCAGTGGCGCAAACTGGTCATCGATCATGATGACTCCGTCCTCGCCTATTGAGACGCCGATATTTCCTCCGGCACCTTGCAGGTAGTAGTAATTGCCCTGAACATGATGCGGAATGACTTCCACATTACTGTAATCACGCTGGGCCAGCGCCGGCAGGGCTGCAAAAGACAGCACCACAGCACAAACCATCGGGGCTAGGATACTGCTCGTTATTCTTTTCATGAGACATCTCCAGGGAGCTAAAGACTGATTTAACGCGAACCCGGAGCCGCATCAGGCCTCTCAGATCCGAAAATCCAGTTTACTTGGTATTGCCAAGAAAAATTGTGACGATTCGTAGCATGGCTAGACTCTGACAGAAATGGCCATTATTCTACGTGCCTCGGAAATTTAGGGGCCTGTACCCCGTTCTGACAAGCAAGCGCCAATCCATCTGGATGACTGTGCAAGGACGACCGCCGGCGGCGCTGAACAACACCAACTACTGGAGAGGAGAAATGACTCAGAAATTCAGAACAGTAATCAGTATAGCCCTGGGGCTACTTATCTCTGTTTCTTTCACTACCCAGGCGCAGACGCCGCCTCGGTTCCTGACGCTGGCACCCCCTGAAGGTTTCCCTATCATTCCTATACTGGAAGGATGGATCAGGCATGAAGACGGTTCTCGAGAGCTCGTTTTTGGTTACATCAACCGCAATGAAGAAGCGGTGGATGTACCGGTAGGTGAGAACAACTATATCGAACCTGCCGAATTCAACGGTATGCAGCCTGGTCACTTCGAAGCTGGTGCCCGCGGACCGCAGATTTTTTCTGTCACTCTGCCTGCTGACCGTGCCGATGAAGACGTGTGGTGGTATATCCGTTCAGGCTCCAACAACGAAGTATTGAAAGTACCAGGCCGTGCCCGTGACAATGCCTACGAAATCGATTTTGTCCGTCCTCGACCCCAGGGCGCATTAAGCCCCCTTGTAGGCGTAGGTGAAAGCGGCGCGCAGGCAACTGGACGTATGGCGGTGATTACTGACTATCCAGGCACTGTAAGAGTTGGCCAGGAAGTTGAAGTTGCCGTAAACGCATCCGATGTTTCTGTTCGAGACACCAGCGACCCGCGCTTCAGTGAACCGCTTGACCTGGGTGTACACTGGGCCAAGCACCAGGGACCTGGCGATATCACATTCAGTCGCCATCCAGATACACCGGTTCAGGAAAATCCTTTCCAGGAAGGCGATCCACGTCGATCTCGATGGCAAGGTGACAACCCTGCCAGAGGCTCCATCGAAGCCGGCAACGGGGTGGCGAAAGTCATGGCGACCTTCTCGGAGCCAGGCCAGTACATGATTCGGACCTTGGTTGAAAACTGGTCAGCGCCGGACAGCTCACAGGGCGACCAGTGCTGTTCAACCAACGTCTATCAGCGCTTTAACGTACAATAAACGCGCGCTTTCTTGACTAAGACAAAGGCCGGTCACTATGACCGGCCTTTCTGTCTGACCGATTACCGAACCGAACACCATATCTAGTAGCAGAATTAAGAATTTCTGCCGATATATGGAGTAGCCTGTTGTTGCAATTTGTTGCATTACAGGTCCCGAATTGAGGGCTAAAAAGTGGACATTTCAGGCTGTTAGCATTAATCTTCGCCTGATGTCCGCCCACTTTCTAAATCGAGGAGACACATATGAGAATTAAAGAAATGCGCAAGGCCTGGGTAGGAGTCGCAGCAGTTGCGGCACTGGGCTTCCAAGCGCAAGCTTCGGCACAGGATCACAGTGAGCTGACTTACACTGGTGAGATTGGCCGAATCATCAATGACAACTGTGTGGTCTGCCACCGTGAAGGCGGCGTTGGACCTATGCAATTTACAAGTTACGAGCAGGTACGTCCCTGGGCACCGCTGATCTCAATGCGTGTCGCTAACCGGGAAATGCCTCCTTACGCTTACGATCAGCACATCGGTATTCAGGACTTGCAAGGCGACTGGCGTCTTGAGCAGGAAGAAATCGATCAGATCGTAGCCTGGGTTGAGCAAGGTGCTCCTCTGGGTGACGCCGACGTGGTTGTCCCCATGCCGGAAATGCCTGATCCCAACCAGTGGACTTTCTCTGAGCAATTCGGTGAGCCAGACTTGATCGTTGCTTCTAACTCCTATGACATCCCTTCCTCAGGGAACGACCTGTGGAGCAAGGAATACGTTCAGACCGGCTTGACTCAAGACCGTTGCATCAAGGCGGTCCAGGTTAAGCCTCGCGGTGACGCTGCAGCAGTTGTTCATCACGCCAACTCTTCTGTCTATGTTCCCGATGAAAACGGCGAACTGCAGCGTTACGGTCAACTGACTGAATACGCCATGGGCAAGTGGGGTGAGATCCCAGGTGATGGCGTATGTCGTTCACTGCCTGCCAACTCAACTGTTCTGTGGGACATTCACATGTTCCCAGGTGGTGTTGGTGCAACAGCCCAGGGCGAAATGATCGAAGACAACGTAGTTGAAATCGGTCTTTGGTTCCACGATGAAGGTTATGAAGAAAGCGCCTACGACCAGACGCTTGCCCTGTATGGTCTGCGTGAAGGTTATGAGAATGGCCACCTGATCATTCCTCCTCACGGCACTGCCATGACTCAGGGTTTCCACTCTTTTGACCATCCGGTTCGCATCGACAGCTTCCAGCCTCACGGTCACCTGCGTATGCGCGCCGCTTCTCTGGAAATCTACTACCCGGAAACTGGTCGCACCGAGCAGATCAGCCAGATCTCCAACTGGAGCGCTACCTGGCACCACAGCCACCTGTACGAGCGTGACGCAGCACCTCTTCTGCCTGCCGGCGCAGTACTGGTAATCAAGCAGTGGTACGACAACACAGCTGATAACCCGAACAATCCTGACGCTGATCAGTGGGTGTACGGTGGTAGCCGAACTGGTGACGAAATGTCTCACGCCTGGATCGCGGTTACTCACCTCGACGAAGAAGGCTACGAGCAAGCTCTGGCCGAGCGCATGCAAGCCAGCAACTAGTTGGATCGCATCGATCTGATTCGAACCTGATTTAAAAGGCCGGTTGGGCAACCAACCGGCCTTTTTATTGCCGGTAACAAATCCGGGCTCCAGCCAATTCATTAGACATTTACCTGGCATAGCGTTAAATTCTGAAGCGTTCGTACTGATAATTAGTAGAGGTTCCCTAATAATCCCACCCGAAACGAGGAAACACGAATGAAAAACAAGAAAGTGTTTAATGTCTGGCTCGGGGCCGCAGCGGCTGCGGCGCTTGGCATTCAGGCACAAGCCTCGGCCCAAGTTCACAGTGAGGATATGACGTACACTGGCGGAATCGGCCGAATCATCAACGAAAATTGCTTGGTCTGCCACCGGGAAGGGGGCATCGGACCTATGCAGTTTGAAACCTACGAGCAGGTTCAACCCTGGGCACCGCTGATTTCCATACGCGTAGCCAATAGAGAAATGCCCCCCTATGCTTATGATGAGCATATTGGCATCCAGGAGCTGGAAGGCGATTGGCGCCTGGCCCAGGAAGAAATCGACGCCATTGTTGCCTGGGCTGAAGCTGGTGCACCACTGGGTGATACCGATGCCGTAGTGCCGGTACCGGACCTGCCTGATACCGATGCCTGGACATTTTCGGCCCAGTACGGCGAGCCCGACCTGATCATTCCTTCTAATTCTTACGATATTCCAGCCACCGGCAATGATCTGTGGAGTTTCGAATATGTGCCGTCTGGCCTGACTGAAGATCGCTGTATCAAGGCCGTGCAGGTCAAGCCTCGAGGTGATGCAGCTGCCGTAGTTCACCATGCCAATTCTTCGGTTTGGATAGAAGATGAAAACGGTGAACTGCAGCGCTACGGACAGCTCACCGAATATGCCATGGGTAAGTGGGGCGAAATTCCCGGCGACGGAGTCTGCCGCACCATACCAGCCGATTCCACCATTCAATGGTCCATTCACATGTTCCCTGGCGGTGTAGGCCCAACAGCCCAGGGTGAAGTCATCGAAGACAACGTGGTGGAAATTGGCCTGTGGTTCCATGACCCGGGTTATGAGGAGGATGCTTTCTCCCAGGACCTGAGAAATTACCGCATGCGTGAAGGTTACCAGAATGGCCATTTCGTCATTCCCCCTCACGGCACGGCAATGACACAGGGCTTTCACTCCTTTGACCATCCGGTACGAATTGACAGCTTCCAGCCTCACGGCCACCTGCGCATGAATGCGGCTTCGCTGGAAATCTATTACCCGGAAACCGGTCGTACCGAGCAGATCAGCCAGATCTCCAACTGGAGCGCCACCTGGCACCACAGCCACATTTACGAAAGAGATGTAGCTCCCCTGTTACCTGCAGGTGCAGTGCTGGTGATCAAACAGTGGTATGACAATACCGCCGACAATCCCAATAATCCGGACGCGGACCAGTGGGTATACGACGGCAGTAGAACCGGTGACGAGATGTCCCACGCCTGGATTGCGGTAACGCATCTGGATGAGGAAGGCTACGAAGAAATGCTTGCTGAGCGGATGCAGGCCAGTAATTAGACAGCTTCGGCTGTTTGAAGCACCAGGGCCGGTTAGTTATCCATCCGGCCCTGGTCGATTCAGGCTTCAGTGCCAGACACCAGGAATTCAGTACCAGCCTGCAAGCTATACAAGATATACAGGGCACCCAAGCTTCCCTGGCGAGCCAAAATAAGTGGACATAAGTCCCTATAAACGTTAGATTTTGAATTATTGTAGTACCTGCAAGACTACATATCACGAGGAGAGAAACATGTTTCATTCGCAAGGTTGTAAGAACAGCCGAAGTGTGCTCGCGTCCGTACTGGGCGCAGTCGCGTTAGCCACGGTTGGATTTCAGGCACAGGCTCAGTCACCTGACGCTCATGACGGAGTCTATAACGGTGAAATCGGCCGCATCATTAACGAGAACTGCGTAGTCTGCCACCGCGAAGGTGGTATTGGCCCCATGCAGTTCGAATCTTACGAGCAGGTGCGCCCATGGGCACCACTGATCTCCCTGCGGGTAGCCAATCGCGAGATGCCTCCGTACGCTTATGATCAGCATATCGGCATCCAGGATCTGCGCGGCGACTGGCGTCTGGCACAGGAAGAGATCGATGCCATCGTAGCCTGGGCTGAAGCAGGCGCACCTCTGGGTGACGCCGATGTGGTTGTGCAGGCTCCTGACCTGCCTGATCCTTCCCAGTGGACTTTCACTCCCCAGTTCGGCGAACCGGACCTGATCATCCCCTCTTCCCCTTACGACATCCCCTCCAGTGGTAACGACCTGTGGAGCAAGGAATACACTGCTTCCGGCCTGACTGAAGACCGCTGCATCAAGGCAGTGCAGGTGAAGCCACGCGGTGACGCAGCCGCCGTTGTGCACCATGCCAACTCGGATGTGTTTGTGACGGGCGAAGACGGCGAACTCGAACGTTATGGTCAGCTAACTGAGTACGCCATGGGCAAATGGGGCGAAATCCCCAACGAAGGCGTTTGCCGCATGTTGCCAGCCGATTCACAGATCCTCTGGGACATTCACATGTTTCCTGGTGGCGTGGGTGCCACGGCGCAGGGCGAAATGATCGAAGACAACGTGGTGGAAATAGGCCTGTGGTTCCATGAGCCTGGCTACGAAGAAGATGCCTATAAGCAGGACCTGCGTGCATACGTATTGCGGGAAGGCTACGAAAATGGTCAATTTGTTATCGAGCCGCACGGCACCGCCATGACCCAGGGCTTCCATTCCTTCGACCACCCGGTTCGTATCGACAGCTTCCAGCCTCACGGCCACCTGCGCATGCGCGCCGCCTCGCTGGAAATCTACCACCCGGAAACCGGTCGTACCGAGCAGATCAGCCAGATCTCCAACTGGAGTGCGACCTGGCATCACAGCCACCTCTACGAGGAAAGCGTCGCACCGATTATCCCGGCTGGCTCAGTGCTGGTAATCAAGCAGTGGTACGACAACACTGCTGGCAACCCCAACAATCCCGACCCGGATCAGTGGGTTTATGACGGCAGCCGCACCGGTGACGAAATGTCCCACGCCTGGATTGCCGTGACCCACCTGGACGAAGAAGGCTATGAGCGATTGCTTGCAGAACGTATGCAAGCCAGCAACTAGTCCATTCTAGACTGTTAGATATAAAAAAGGCCGGCGGCGAGAGCAGTCGGCCTTTTTATTCATGCTGTCCTGGGCAAGGATGCATCAACTTTACTCGTTCACTTATTGGGAAAAAACGCCCACGCAAATATTGTGAGCCAGCAGGCCAAAGTGACACAATTATCGTTCGAGGAACTTTATAAAACACCTTCGGAGAACGGAAGCCTTACTTTTTCCATGGTTTCGAAATCGCGGCAGCACTTGGCCTGCATCTAAATCTAGCCGAGTAAACCTGTAATTGCCCTGACCCTGTGGCTCTCACTGTCGGTGACGTAGACAATCCCCTCGTACACAAACACTCCGTGGGGTCGGTTCAGCTTGCAGCCCAGTGGATCTCCATCCGGTCCGTCTCCCCGTTCACCATTGCCCAGCACCGTGTCGAGAATTCCGGTGTTCAGATTCATGCGCCGAATGACGTGGTTTTCCGTATCAACGATGTACAGGCTGTGGTCACTGGCTGAATAGGCAATTCCCTTGGGACCATTGAAAGTAGCCTGTAATGCAGGGCCGCCGTCACCACTATACCCACGCTCGCCAGTACCGGCAATACGCTCCAGGCGATTACCGCGAATATCCAGGCGAAAAACCGAATTGCCCTCTCTAAGTACCAGGTAGGCATTGCCCAGGGTATCCGTGTCGATGGAGCGTGGCCCCAGTAACGGAGTTCCCAACAATGGCCCCGAATCCGGAGTAACGACTCGTTCTCCTGTACCTGACAGGGTATGAATCAGCCCGGTGTTCATGTTGACTGTACGCACCCGACTGTTGCCGATGTCACAGATCAGCAGGTTGCCATCAGCATCGAACGCGATACTGTGAGGTTGACGCAATTGCGCACGGGTAGCCGCACCGCCGTCGCCACCGAAACCTGCCTCGCCAGTACCGGCAACGGTTGACACCAGGCCGGTTTCAGCATCAACTTTTCGTACCACGTGGGCATCCCGCTCTACAACATACAAATTGCCCCTGTTGTCGAATCGAATTTCATGGGGTGCGGAAAAACTTGCTTCCATGGCAGGCCCACCATCTCCCGCATAAGCTTTCTCACCGTTCCCTGCAACGGTGGTAAGACGATCCGACGCCAGATGCAGGCGCCGGGTTCGCCCGGTATCCACTTCGCAAAAATACAAGGCGCCGTCAGGACCAACTACAACTCCATAGGGATTGTTTACCAGGGTTTCCGCGCCCAACAAACCAGCAACACCTTCCGGCTCGTAGCCTGCGACACCGGTGCCGGCTACTGTTTGTACAACCGGCCCTGCCTGCCCCAAGACCTGAGCAGGACTGGCAAGTATTACACCAGCCCCAATAGCCGCTTTGAGAAATTCCCGCCGATTGCTTTGTATCTTGAATTGCATTTTCATTGTTATGTCTTATCTATTTGTCTGTCTGTTAGAAGAAAGTAGTAACGACTGAAACCAAAGTCAGGTAACAGAATAATCAGACCCGAGAATAATGTCCACGCAGAAATTGCTCTGTTCGGTTCAGGATTCCTGGTAACGTCGCTCGTCCAGGTACTGGCGGACGTTCTGCAGTTCTTTCAACTGTTTTTCCAGGCGCGATGCCGGGAATGCCTCGCCAAACTCAACAAGCAGCGGAGCAGTAGCAGCAATCGCCTTGTCGCGCACTCGCCTGCCCGCAGGAGTTATGGTTACCCTCTTCTGCCGACCGCTTTGAACATCTGGCTCTACCTTGACGAGACCTTTGGTTTCCAGCTTCTTCAAGGTGTTTGTCATTGCACCACCAGTAACCTGAAAGGCACGGGCCAACCGACCAGGAGTCGCCTCGTTATCCACTCTCAAAAACCAGTTCAACACACTAAACTGCGAATTGGTAAGCCCATCCGGCAGGCAGCGCTCAAATTCGTTACCCGCCAACTGGGCAATAATGCCAATCTCATTGAAATAGCTAAACAATAGTGAGGCGGTTTCTGCCCCACCTTCCCCGGTGGCTGATTCGGTGTGTTTTTCGCTTTTCCTTCTAACCATTCCCAAATGCCCTACTGCCAAGACAATATATTTTCGGTCTTGACAGTTTATCTGCAAAGATATAATTTAACTTTAATCCATTTAATATTAAACTATTTAATACTAAACCATTTGACCTCCGCACCTCAACGCAAACGGAGATTTAATCATGAAATATATCGGTTGGATTCTGGGAATATTAGTTGCTGTTGCGCTGTCGATGTCGGGCCTGCAATACGTGGCTTCTGAACGGGTAGAAGTGGTGGAACTCCACACCCTGGATGAAAATAGGGCTCAGGTGGTTACCCGGCTGTGGGTAGTGGATGACGAAGGCTACCAGTATCTGCGAGTGGGAGCCGATGGCTCTGGTTGGTTTAGTCGAATTCAAGATAATGGTATTTTTCAGATCACACGAAATGATATTACCGCATCATACACTGCCGAACTACGCCCCGAAAAAAGCGATCGGATAAATCAGTTGATGCAATCCAAATACACATGGGGAGACACTTTGATTGCTTACCTGGTAGGCAGTCGCGAAGGATCCATTCCTATTCAACTGAATGCGTCGACATCACATTAACGATCCCTAAGACCGGTGCTTTGCCTCTTTTCTATCGCTTTCGCTTGTTCTACAGATTTGTAGTGGTTGCTACAGGACAATTCAGTTCGCAAGCTAACCAGCTCTTCATTGCGAAAATTATACGACTCCATTTCAGGCACTTTGCGCATCTCTTCCAGGTATTTTTTGGCTTTATTTCGGTTACCACGCAGCAAATTCAACTGTGACAGATTCAGACATGTCTCCCATTCACCAAATCTTGCGCCAGTCCTCCTTGAAATTTCCAATGCCTCGAATAAATTTTCTTGGGCACGTTCATAGTCCCCAATCCTAAGAAAATAGACAGCCAGCGCATTTAACCCTGACGGCAGATACAGCCATTCATCCGCATCGCGTAGAAGATCGAGCTGTTTATCAAGATAGACTTTAGCATTTGCCGTATCACCGAGTTCTAGAAAGCATAAACCCAAAATCTGCAGATCGCTGGCCAGCAACGACGTGGTATCCACACTGACCTGCCAGCTCCCTTTGGAGCGCCAAGTCATGGTATCCAGAGATCTCTCCAGTGCCATTTCCGCGCGGCCGGTTTCCAGCAAGAATTTGCAGTAGTAAGAACTGATAGTTGGGAATGAAACCGGCGCTATGGGTTCGTCTTGAGTGAGAATGTTTTCTGCTTTTTCAAACAAGACTTCAGCTTCATCATCCTCGCCTATCAAGTGGAGGATGTGTGCTTGAAAACACCAGCTCATTGCTTCGACTACTTGATTGTTAGATTTCTCAACCACAGGTTGTAGTTCCGAAATTAGGTTCCTTGCATTAACAATATTCCCAGTGATTATGAGCATAGAGGCAAGTGGGGCTGCAATATTCAATGCGTCTAGCCACATTTCCTTCTTTCTAAACCAGTCGATACTTTTAATACAGGGGTTGGTGGCCTTCGAGACTTCTCCTAGGTAAATCAAGTTAGTGGCAGCGCAAGACAATATGTAGAATTTCGCATCATCAGGTAATTCATCGACCGGCTGTCCCCACTCACTCCCAAAAAAACCACTAATACAAGCTTGATCTTCATGATGCGAACCTTGCGTAAACATCGAGAACTGCCTCTTCTTAATTTTTTCAAAATACAGCTCAAACGCCGCCTCATATTGTCCAGCTTGGGTGCCATGGATGACGGCTCTGAAAAGTGGCTCCAGTTCCGCCATTGTCGTAGGATTGCTGACTGCCTGGTTTCTTAGAAAATCAAAAATCAAAGCATGACCCAACGTCCATGCCAGAGGTTGTTCTGCTTTTATGAATTCCGACAGAAAGTCTCTCACCAAAGGGTGGCAATCCAGGAAAATCTGGGAATCCTTTTCCTTTACTGTAATTAGGTTAGCCTGTTTCAGGCGATCTATTGCGTAGCTATATTGCAGACTGGTCAGCCTTGCCAGATCCTTGGTTATTCCTTCAATATCAGGACAATTGACTGATATCCTCTCTATATCAGCCAATCTCACCGCTCTATCAAACAACCCAAGAACGAATAACAAGGCACGCTCTGGAGTTCCCTTGAACCAATCCAGATAGTTACGCATTAGATTTCTCGCGTGCATGCCCATCTCTTGTTCATCCAACAGTGAGCGGATTTTCCTGTAGTCTCCCATTCGGCTTCTATGAACAATATTAAGATATCCACCCAACAGGGAGAGGCTTAGCGGGTGCCCAGAATACTCTTCAACGGCTTGCCGATACTCACTATGTACACCTTGAATACCGATGCCCTTCAGCAACTTTATACTGGCCTTTTCTGGCAAGGGTCCCAATTTTATAGTTTTCACTCTTGCACCTTCGAAGGCAGCGAGATCCGCTACGGGCAATCGCGATGTGATCACACACAGTCCATTGTTCTCTGATGCCAGCTCCTTGACCAGGAGCGCAACCGCTGGATTTTCAACCAGCCCATGCTTTGGACCTGGCGGCAACTGCAAAGGCTCAAGCCCATCTAATATCAATAGAGTTCTTTGTGCTCGAACAAGGTTGGCCAGTCGTAGTGCTTTATCCCAGGGGGTCCCCTCTGCCGGAGATTCGTCACCAAACCAGCCTAGCGCATGCTCAATGAAGTAGTCTCCAGATGAGCGAATTTCTGACCCCGCTGACTGCCAGTAAAAGGACCAGGCATAGACACGTCTGGCACCACAATATCCCTTCTGGTCCAGCCTGGACAGCCAGGAATTTACCAGCGAACTTTTCCCCATTCCTCCAAAAGCCACGAGCTGCAGAACATTTGCCCTTCGATCATTCCACTCAGCATCCAGAATCTTAAATTCCGGTTTTCGGCCAAAAATCTTGGCGGGTGTATTTGGCAACAACGAGATTGAAATTTTTTCCGGTTTTTTGCTGTCAAGACGACTCTCGCTTTCCAACTTTTCGTAGAGCTTTGATTCAAAGTCTTCCAAACTCAATGTTAACCAATGCTCACTGATACTGAATATCGTCGCTACATTTTCAACTTGGGACAGGGGTATTGAGTCACCTTGACTGGTTTCCGTCCCCCTAGCCCATTTACCTACTGCCTGTCTTGAGATTCCCAGGATTTCAGCCAAATCGGCATGGTTCTTAATCACCGGATTAAGCCTCAGTGAATAAAGAAGTGACAATTTCTTTCCGAGCTGGGGATGTCTTCTCATTAGGATCAGTCTCCATTATCAGTCGCGTTTATCAGTCGCCTCCCGCGGTTTCCAGTGGTTTCCAATTAATAAAATACAGGTGATGTATTGAAACAGTTGAAACCTTGACTCACGGCTTTTAATTCGGTGCTATTTTGTCGGTTTCCTGTTGATTTCTATTAAGAATTCCAAACTTTTCAACTGAATTTATAGCAAGCAGGGAACCGGGAATCGAGTAATTTCTGGTTACCATTCGGTTGTCAGTAAAAAAGACAGCCACTTCACCGCTAATTCCAGGATTTATGGGACGAATACAACCCTGCGAGGTTCCACCTGTTTCACCCCTATGTATAATGTCTCCGCACAACTTACGTCTACCTTCGTTAAAACGGTAAAACATCTGTGGAATTTACGCATGAGTAAAATAAATAAACTTCCTTCAAAAATTCATTCAATTCTATTGGTTCTAGGTCTCTTCTTTTGGTCAGGCCTGATAAACGCCCAGGAATGGCCTGCCGAGCCTCCGACGGAAGCTCCTGCCCATTGGGGTCCGGTTTCCGCTAATTTCGAGGAAATCCCCTACCCATATCCAGTGCATTTCCTGGAGCTTAATCGCTTCGGCGAAGACATGGCTATGGCCTACATGGACGTGCCTCCGTCAGGGCCCGCCAATGGCCAGACTGTGTTCTGGCAGCACGGCATGAATTTCTACTCCGAGGCTTATACACCGACTATCAACACCCTGACAGCAGCCGGTTTCCGGGTAATTGCCGTAGATCGCATCGGTTACGGTAAGTCGTCCAAGCCGGTCATCCCCTACAATTTTAATTTCGTGGCCGCCAACATGAAGGCGCTGCTGGACGAGCTCGGCATCGACGAGGTCGCCATTGTTGGTCATTCCATGGGTGGCATGGTGGTCAGTCGCTTTGCCATGTTATATCCGCAGACAACCACTCACGTGGTATTGGTGAATCAAATCGGCCTGGAAGATCAGCGTCAGAGCAGACCCTGGAGTGATCCTTTCGCCAGCCCGGTGGGTATGTCCAGCTACCGCTCTATCCTGGCAGGACATCGCCGCTACTTCCCCGATGAATGGCCCCCGGCACATCTGGAATTTGTCCGTCGTCAGTACGGCCAGACCCTGAGTGGGGAATGGCAGAGACTGGCGATGGTGCGTCGACTGCAAGGCGGAATGCTGTACAACGACCCGGTTGTTTATGACTGGCAGCACATTACTAGCAAAGCGCTAGTGCTGGCCGGAGAAGAAGACGGTCTTATTGCAGATTTTCCACGTCACGCACGACATGTTGCCAGTGAACTTCAGAACTCGGCAATACTACTCTACCCTGGCATCGGCCATGCCCCGCAGATCGAAATACCCGATCAGTTCCATGCCGACCTGATCCGCTTCCTGCGCTCCGATCCAGACGAGCCGGCCAGCGAGTGGCGATAGGCTGACACGCATCAATTCGGTTCCCTGCACGTAGACAGCTGCGGGGAACCGTGGTTTTTAACCGTTTATTCCTGATTTATTTCTCTGAGCCCAGTGCAGCAGAAACCACTTCCAGACGCTGCTGGACGAACTGCTTGAATTCGGGCCGCCAGTCTACATCTGCACCGGCAATATACTCGCGAGCCCCTGGCGCCCGAAGAGTCTCATCGACTATCTTGGCGATACCGGCGGTTCCTTCCGGGTCATGAGATTTCGACTGCTGCCTGATGAAGGCGCCGTGAATTGCTGAAAAGATACTGCGCAGCAGCTGCTCATAGCGAAATTTTTCTACCCTGTCGAGATTGCTATAGTCGCGATTACCCTTCTCGTAGAGCGCGGCTATTTCCGGATGAATCAGAAACATTTCCCGAATCCGGTTACCTGCTTCGATATTGCGCTCAAAGGCACTCAGGTGATCCGCTTCGATACTGGCTTTGACCTGCCGGGTGTTTAAGCGGATCTGCGAACCCAGGTAGAACAACGACAACAACACGCCTATGCTGCCCAGGGTTTCTGCTATGGCTCCTATTGCATCCCAGTTCATTGGTTAATCACTAATTTACTGTTTAGACTAAGAAAAATCCCCGCAATCGGCGATTACGGGGATTCAACTTCACTCCTCAAAGGCTGCTGGTCAACGCTCTAAAGCTATTTAGCTAACTAGCCGTCACTTCTGTAAAACCGGCAACCTTTGCCACCTGTCTAGTTACCTTGTCTCGTAACGGGTAAACGCACCCCCGGCATTCGCCAGCGAGTTCGGTCCCTCAGCGGCGATCACCACGCCGTCACGAGTCACTGCCACACCTTCGCCGGCAGTCCCCTGATAGACGCGATCATCACGTTCAAACGGCTGTATCAGACCGACAATGCGGTCTTCGTTCAGAGGCCCGATACGCACACCGTTACGCCAGCCGACATGGTTGAACGGGCTGGACTCCGAGTCGATGGCGTACACCATGTCATCGTCGGTAATAAACAGCCCACTGATCCGACCATAGGCATAGCGCGAATCCAGGTAGTTGCCGTCCTGGTCAAAAATCTCGATGCGGTGGTTCCCGCGGTCCGCTACCCACAGACGTCCCTGGGAATCGAATTCCATGGCGTGTGGGGTTCGAAACTCACCATGTTCCACGCCAAGGCGGCCCCATTCCTTGAGATATGTGCCATCCGGCGCGAACTTGACGATACGCGCAGTCTGGCCGGTCGATCGACCTTCTTCTACCGCTTGCCGGGTAATCATACCCTGACCGTTGTGACCATCGGAGACGTATATGCTGCCGTCAGGTCCAACGATGACATCATTAGGCTGATTAAAATGAGTACGGTCGTTACCGGGCTGTCCAGCAGTTCCCAGGCTCATCAGCAATTCACCGTCAGGACTGAATTTGTGTACCTGATGCCCTTTGGTACCAGCTGCATTGTTGGCAAAGTCAGTGACCCACACATTACCTTCGGAGTCGGCGTGGATGCCGTGGGGAGTCATCATCAGGCCGCCACCGAAATTGGCCAGCACCTCGCCGGTGTGGCGGTGGAACTTGAAGATAGGATCCACAGGATTGGTATCGCAGTTGATGGGCGTACCACCACCAAAACTACCAGCGCCGCAACGCTCATAGGCCCAGACGTGTCCATCGATAGGATCGATGTCGATACCGGCGGTGGAGCCCCACTCGCGGCCCTCGGGCAACTCGCCCCAATTGCGGATGACGACAGGATTCGGATTTGGCAGTCCTTCGCCACTAATGTAATTACCTTCTCCGCCTGACTGGGCTGAGACCCCTGCGGATATCAACGCAGGAGCACTGATAATCAGCACGGAAAGCAGTTTACGGGGTGAAATCATGGTTACCTCCATTTATCGTTGTTGTGGCCGCCAAGAGTAAGTGCGTTTGAGAGGTAAGTCCAGATATTACGAAGCCCCAAGACACCCCATAAGAGGTGGCGTATTTATGCCCTTCGCAGGCGCCCTTATCGTGTTTTTTTCTGGCAAACTACTCTAGATTGTGGATAATCAGCACTTGAGCAAATCCGGCAACCCAAGCTAACTAGAATGATAAGCCCGATTGTCCCTGCTCCTATAAAAATAGTTAGCAAAAACAAGAACTAGCGCGCAATAACAAGGGAGATCCTTACTATGCAACCCCACTCTAGTAGTGTTCTTAACGCACGCCCCCTGAAATTAAATACCCTGAGCGCAGCCATTTCTATTGCCCTCGCCGTCGGCGCAGGCAGTGTTTCGGCTCAGCAATCTGGCAACCAAGAAGTGGAAGAAGTCCTTGTCACCGGCTCCTTTATTCGTCGCAGTGAAGGCTTTATTGCCGCTTCTCCAGTGACTACGCTTACCGCCGAAGACATAACCGATCAGGGCACGCTCAATATGGCCCAGCTTGTGCAGAATATGACTTTCAACAATGGCACTGGCACGACCAACTCAATTCAAGCCAGCGGTGCTTCAAGTAATTCTGCCGCCTTTAACCTCCGTGGCTTGGGTACTTCGGCGACATTGCAGCTAATTGACGGCAAACGAACCACTAACGGCAACGTTCAATGGTTGATGCCTACTATTGCAATACAGCAGATGGACATCGTTACCGACGGTGCAGCCGCACTGTACGGCACAGACGCCGTGGCCGGGGTTGTCAATATGATGCCCTACAAATCCTACGACGGATTCAAGTTTGAACACTTTAATGAAGAAGATTCCCGCGGTGATATTCGAGACCAGACAACTCAATTTATGTGGGGCACAGCGTTAAGCAGCTCCGTCGACTTCGTTGTGGCCGGCGCCTGGCGACACAATGGTACACTGAAGTGGACCGATCGTCCCAAGCTTGCACTGGCCGGTTTAACCGATAACAGCGGTGCCAATCCCACCAACTGGAACGTGCCTCAGCGAGATGCAAGCGGGAATCTGACGGGCGCCGTTAGAAGCACCCCAGATCCTGCCTGTGGAACTGACCCGGTTACTGACCCGCTGGTGATAGGTGGTAACAAATACGGAACACTCGCCCTGGGCCGTTGCTGGTTTCCCTTCGCCGATACCAGAGACTTCGTCGAGCAAAAGTCTCAAGCCTCTCTTTACTCCAACATTAACTGGGAAGTGAGTGAAGACCTGGCATTGAGTAGCCAGTTTATGTGGGGACGCTGGCAGGGTCACGGTCGCCAGAACCAGGGCAATCCGGGAACTCGTTACAGGGAATTGCCTGATATTCGCGGCGAACTGCCGGGCAATCCTTTCCGAGCCCGCAGCGGCGATGGACGTGATTTGTTTGCGGTTCCGCGACTCGACTCAAGCGGCGGTTTTATCACTGACAGCTTTGGCACACCGCTACCGATGCGTGATGCCAATGGTGTGGTGATGCTGGCGCAGAATCAGTTTGCGCCCTTGAGTTCCGACCCCAGCGGGGGTGTGGCATTTAACGAAGACATGGCCTTTAGCAGTTCCTATCTGCCGTTTGGCATAGCCAACACTCTGCCGTCTGCGTTCGGAGATGACACTATCAACCGTAAAGAGAATGACGAGCGCGACTACCGCCTGTCATTTACCGCTGATTTTACCGTACCTTTCCTCGACGGGTGGGAAGGTACTTCCACTTACTTGTACGCAGCGCACCACAATAACTTCGGCAACACTCAGGCCTTCAGTTTCAGTGCAGTAGAACAGGGCCTCAATTGCGACGTGACCAAAACTTTTGCTGACTGTTTTAATCCATTCGCAGCGGTCGACCCGCGCTTCCTTAATTCACAGTCGATAGCAGACGCAATCTATACCCGCCAGCGTGTTGATAACTGGGACAGGCTGCAAACCTTTGACTTGATCATCAACGGCACGATTTCCCCGAATGGCTTTGAGTTACCCGGTGGACCCATCGGGGCAGCTTTTGGCTATCAGCGCCGTGATGAAGAAGATGAAAACAACCCAACATTGGACGAACAGCGCAATAATCGCTTGAACAGCGACGAGTCTCTTCCGACTAAATTCGGTCGAAACAGTGACTCATTTTTCGCCGAGTTTTCGTTTCCTGTACTGCCCACTGTTGAAGTCAGCGCTTCCGTTCGTGACGAACAGTTCAGCAGCGGTCAAGGCGATGTTGTTACAAAATTGGGTGTTACCTGGGCAGCAACGGACTGGGTGGGTTTGCGGGCAACCTGGGGCGAGGCCTTTATTGTTCCGACTTTGAATCAGCTCAACTCGCCAGAAAACTGCGGACTGAGTAACGTGGATGACTTGTTTACCCCGTTCTCTGGCTTCATCACATCCTGTAAGGCAGGCAACCCTAATCTGGTATCGGAAACCTCCGACAGCTACTCGCTTGGCGTTGATTTAACACCTATAGATGGCCTGGATATTCACCTCACTTACAGTGAGACCGATTTCAAAGACCGGATTGTGGACACCACGACTCAGGATATCATCCGAACGGACTACAACAATTTCCTGGAGGCATTTCCTAGCTTCGTCGCAACGGATGAGAACCCCTATCCGTCTGAAGAACTGCTGAGAACCTGGGTTGCCGATCCTCGGTCAGACAAGCGTATTGAGCGTGATCCGCAGGACATCAGAACTGCAACCCAGATCAACCGCAGCGATGGCAATGCATCAACCATGCTGGTAAAAGCCTGGGATATGCAGGCAACATACTCGTTCACGCTTGATGACATCGGCTTGGGTGATCTGGGCAACTGGGGCAGTTTCCGTTTGGGGGCCAATGCCACCTATGTGGACAGCTACAAGTTTAAGGAAAACGATCTTTCCCCAGAGCGGGAAGCGCAAGGGAACCAAAATAACTCCTTTGGTGCGGTACCCATCATTCCACCCTGGCGTGCCAATTTGAGCCTCAACTGGAATATGGGCAACCACAGTGTCAACACTACTGTGCGCTACATAGATCAGGTGAATTTCGATGCCAACGAGTTCTCCTTCCAGCGCCTTCTCCGACCTGAGAACCTGTGGACATCAACCGATGTGATTCGCGCATGGACACAGACCGATATGTTCTACACATACCGGGATTTGCAGATAATGGACGGTAGTGCATCATTCAGTTTGGGTGCCCGTAATCTGTTTGACCGCGAAGCACAGAAGACTGGCATGATTGCAGGCGCTGTCTCGCAGTTGCAGAGTGTTCTTGGTCGTGTCTACTATGTTCGGGTCAACTACGAGTTCTAGGTTGACGCCAAAGGAAAAAGTGAAGACAGTACCAACTGAACGAGCTGCTTACTAATGTGTTAAATGCTCGTTCAGCAAAAAAAGGCCCAGCGTTTAAACGTTGGGCCTTTTTTTAGCTTTTGTAAATAGTGAGCAATCGGTCTGTAAGTTTGCCCGACAATGCGTGAGCGTATCAAAGACTGACACGTGATACAGATACCCAGCTTTTTAAAAAACTGCCCTTAAGTTCCCGTCACTCCCTGAAAGAAGCGCGGTACACAGCGTAGAACCTGTTCCTGTAGCGTTGAGTCGCGATCGGAAAATTTGTAGAAACCCTCTGCAGCAACACGATCAATGGGTAACGAAAAAGTTCGCGCAGTATCGACTGCCTGGACCAGCGCCAGGTACTTGGCCTGGGTGAGCTGGCTGGCATACATCTTGACGACGTCATACTTTTTGTCTGCAACTTCAGACACATCAATCAGAACATTGATCGGTGCCAGCGTGCTGATCTCATAGGAATACACATCAATGGGAAAATCACTGATACGTCTGGCGCTCTGCCAGGCCACTTCGGCAGTTACTCGGTGATCCGGGTGATACTCCATGGGCGTGGGTATAAAGATACTACGCGGTTCGATTTTCCGAAGCAGCGATTCGGTTTTGTCCAGCAACGGGTCTGTCAACTTCAGACCGCGATCACTTTCACCAAAGAAGTAAATTTCATCGACTTGAAGTTCTGCTGTTGCGGCTGTTGCTTCCTTCATTCGCTCCTTGACCAGAGCTTCGGGGTTACCCTCTCCACCCAGGGCACCATCGGTAACGAATACCACATGAGTTTGAATACCCTGTTTGGCAGCCAGTAACAGCGAGCCACCCATACCGAAAGTTTCATCATCCGGATGCGGCGCGAAGACCAGCCAGGGCCCTGGCGGTAATTCGGAACTGCTAAAGGGAAGTAACTGGCCTTCTTCGAGGATCATGTCATAAGTCCTTAGTCGCTGATCAAAGAAAATCGCTGTCGCCGCACAGGAAAAACCACTTGTCCCGTACGTCGTCAGCGGTTAATCCCGGACTGTATACACCCAGAGGTAGACGCAGAGGGTCCTTTTCCACAACAGGGTCGGTACCCGCAATGAGTGATGCGTCGATCTCAGTCAACCATCCATACAATTTATTGCACGCCAGCTCACTGGCTCGGTGCCTGGAAAAGTTTATCAAGTGCTCAAGGTTGTCTTTCTGGCCAACCATGTCAACCAATAACAGCCCGTCTTCTGTTCGCCGGGTTATCGATAAACCCAGCACCTGCCAATTGCTGGAAAGGTGTACCAGATGATAGTCATACTGCAAACTGGGATTGTCATAGAAGCGCTGCTTCAGGTAGGCGAAATCCCGAATCCCAATAGCACGCCCTCCGAACTCTGCAGCCATCCTGGTCCACAATTCATCAGCAAGCTGCTGATGCGTGGGGTCATCGAAGTCAAAATTGATCACCCGATAGCGCTCACTGTGTTGTGGGCGCCAATCGATTTCCAACATGCTGCCCACATCATCGTAGAGTTTCAGTAGCTGGGCCAGGCGCATGGCCCTGGCGTTGGGGAATCCATAAGATAAAAGATAAGGCAGCCCGGTACCCACGTACTTGCCCAGAAAGGCGGTCACCGAAAGGTAGAACGGACCTTTTCTGGTAAGGATGCCGCGGTAAGATTCCGCTACCATGGAGTCGCCGCACTGCATAGCCACCAGCGGCTTTCCGTCGAACAGCACTCGACGCTCGGTTCCACCAAAGAATGCCACCAGTTTATCCCCTTTAAGGACAACAACACCCAGTCCCCTGCCTCCATCATACTTCCAGCGCCAATGCGCTTCAGACATCTCAGCCCTAAAGACCGCAAAGAACAGCTCCCGGATTTTGTCCAGGTGCTGCGGCCCGGCGCCCTCTACTCTCCAGCTTGTGGGTTCCTGGCTGTTCATCGATCGGGGTTCCCGGGTCTCTCTGAAAGCGAGCAATTAAAATTATGCAAGTCGACAAGTCCTGAAATAGCTGCAAAGGTATCGGGGCGAATCCGCTTTGTCCAGTTGGCTGGAAAAAATTATCAATGAAGTTGACTGTTTGGCTTACTTACCGCAACAATCAGACCTGACAGATCAATCTGAAAAAGCTTTAAAAATTGCAGGGAAAGGAGTAATTTCAAGCAGGCCCACAAGAATAATTTGGAGGATTTCATGAAAAATCCCGTTTTCACCCTATTACATACCATGCTAGCACTGCTATTTGTCTCGGCTCAGGCATCAGCTCAGTCGGCTGATATTCCTCGTACTGAAAACGGCCACCCGGACCTGCAGGGTACGTTCACGTTCCGAACCATCACGCCACTGGAACGCCCACCTGAACTGGCCGATCGAGCGGTGCTGACACCGGAAGAAGCCGAAGAATGGGAAGCTTACGAAAACCGCCGCCAGAACCGCGATCTGATCATCGACTCGGTCGGCGGCGCAGGCTATCCACCCGGCGTAATATCCTATAACGAATTCTGGTATGAGCGTGGTGACCAGACCGTGGCGGATCTGCGCACTTCGCTGATCTATGATCCCCCCAACGGCAGACTGCCGCCGATGAACGACGCTGGTCGTGAACGCAATGCAAAAATCCGTGAAATGCGCACCCTTAGTGCCGGCCCTGAAGCGCGAACTCTGAACGATCGCTGCATCCTCAACGCCCGTACCGGGCCGCCGATGATATCCGGCTCCTATAACAACAACATGCAACTGGTGCAGACTGAAGAGCACGTGATGATACTCAGCGAAATGATCCATGCTGCACGAATCATCCCCTTTGCGGATCAACACGACATCAAGCAATTGAAATGGGAAGGCGACTCCATTGCCCGCTGGGAAGACGACACCTTGGTGATCGACACTAAGGGTGGCTACTACAACTGGTACGGCTGGCGTAACACCTCCCCTTCCGTCCACGTGGTGGAGCGCTTCAACTGGGTAGATGAAAACACCCTGGATTATGACTTCACAGTAGAAGACCCGGAAACCTGGGATAACAGCTGGTCAGCCAGACTTCCAATGCGACGCATTTCCGATCCCATCTACGAATACGCCTGCCATGAGGGTAACCACGGTCTGATGGGGATTCTTGCCGGCTGGCGTCGATACGATGTGGAAGGACTGGATGAAAACGGCATTCCGCTTTCGGCGCTGGAAGATGAGGAGTAACAACCCCAACTTTTCAGCCATAAGGCAAAGCGCGTCAGAAGTTATCCGCACAGACTCTGATGCGCAAACATATTTTTGCTCTCGATGCTTACGACATCAACAACCAATCCGCAGCATCAGAGTTAACGACAGCCAGCAAATGCTTCCGTATCCAGGGCGTTAGGGAATGGTGTACCCAGCGGATGGAAATTTCCCTCTGCTTGACTGGTCAGAGTATCTGTTACGCACAGAGTGTGCTTCTGCATTAGTCGTGCCTGCGGTGAAAACCCAGAAGTGGTCGTTAATATTGCATCCATTTAGAACTAGGACTGTAGTGTCCAAATTGTCGAAGCCAGAAAATAAGAAACCACCTGAAATATCCGTCAATGGGAATGCCTCTCCCATGCCACCGTTGGGAGGATTGTCCCGCTGCGCTTCCACCCGGAACCTGCCGCCAAGGAAGTCAAGATGGTCGCCAGAACTCTCCGGACACAGGATCGCATCAAATCCCGAAAAATCAAAATGAAACCAGAATCCCATGGATAAACAACGGTTAGGAGGTGGCGACAGAGCTTCGCTATGACTAACCGCCATTTACACGGAAGAATTTGCAATCTCGTCCCTTAACCAAGAATCCGCCTCGCCGTAAAACCCGAATATTTCGATCGGGTTAGGATTGTATCCAAGATCCACAAATGAGCGAACCATCCCCTTTACGCCTTCATGTACAGCAATACACGCAATACGTAATCTGTTGTTTGACCACTTGGCACCGTTGTTCAATGCTGAAATGTGCATATGAAGTAACCGTCCGGCAAACCCATCTTGCTAGCTCAGCCTGATCCACCGATAGTGTCCACCTATTTTTAAGTGGACACTATCATGAACGAGTTAAGCGTATTCGCCACACCTG
>Ga0209273_10000896_pt1 | contig 31479 bp, 38 predicted proteins | sample tdAd471_FD_187126 | JGI IMG/M metagenome (GOLD analysis project Ga0209273, IMG submission 187126) | Marine sediment microbial communities from the Atlantic coast under amendment with organic carbon and nitrate - tdAd47.1 (SPAdes)... | ecosystem: Environmental > Aquatic > Marine > Coastal >...
GGCCGCGGTCGACCCGGCGGGCCTTGAAGAGGGCGCGCTGAAGAACCTCGTCGATGGTGTCGCCATGACGGAGCGTGCGCTGCTGTCGAAGATGGAAAACCACGGCATCAAGCGGGTCGACCCGGCTCCGGGTGACGCCTTTGACCCGAATGTGCACCAGGCCGTGGCGCAGATCCCGTCCGAGCACCCCTCCGGCACGATCGCGTCGGTCATGCAGGTCGGCTATGTCATCTCCAGCCGTACCCTGCGCGCCGCGATGGTCGCCGTCTCTGCCGGCGCCCCCGCCGCCGCACCGCAAACCCCGCCCGCAGGCGAAGCCGGTGGCAATGTGGATATGAAGGCGTAGCAAGCCGCTGATTGCTTGACAGACTTGGCCAAGCACGGGCTCACTCCCGGCACTGACGTGCCACGCGAGGGGAGAGCCCGTGTCCATTCTGTCGATTGCTGCCGGTCTGGCGGCCACACCCGTATTTGATGCCGAGACGGCGACACAGGCGTATCTCGCCACGCTGGACGGGGCGGCCAAGGAGCGTTCGGACGCCTATTTCGAGGGCGGCTACTGGCTCCTCCTGATCAACTTCATCGTCGGGCTGGTCGTTGCGGGCGTACTTCTGCAAACCGGGTTTGCCCGGAAACTGCGGGACGCGTTGAAGGGAGCCTTGAAATTCGGCTGGCTGTGGATGCCGGTCTTCGCGGCGATCTATTTCCTTGCCAGCGCTCTGCTCTCCCTGCCGATGACGCTCTATGAGGGCTTCTTCCGCGAGCACGCCTACAATCTTTCCACCATGTCGATGGGCGAATGGCTCGGTGAGTGGGGCATGCAGCTCGCTGTCTCGGCGGTGATGGGCGGGATTTTCGTTGCCGTGTTCTACGGCGTGATCCACCTGGCGCGGAAAAGCTGGTGGATCTGGGGTGCGGGCCTGTCCATCCTCTTCATGGCCTTCGCCATCCTGGTCGCACCGGTCTATGTCGAGCCGCTCTTCAACGAGTACACGCCGATGGAAGAGGGGGAGCTGCGCGACGACCTTCTGGCCCTGGCTCAATCCAACGGAATTCCGGCGGACGACATCTACGTGTTTGACGTCTCCCGACAGTCCAATCGCATCACGGCGAATGTGTCCGGCCTGTTCGGCTCTACCCGTATCGCCCTTTCCGACACGCTGGTTGAGAATACGGACCCGGACGAAGTGCTGGCCGTGATGGGTCATGAAATGGGCCATTACGCGCTCAACCATATCTGGGAAATGTTCATCTATTTCGCCGTGCTGCTGGCGATCGGGTTCGCTTTCACAGACAAGCTCTTCAACTGGGTGAACGCAAAATTTGGCGCACGTTGGGGGATATCGGGCATTGGAGACATGGCGGGACTGCCGCTGCTGGCGGCCTGTCTGTCGGTTTATTTCCTGGTCACAACGCCGATCTTCAATCGCATCGTCTATACCAATGAAGCCGAGGCGGACATTTACGGCCTGAACGTGGCGCGTGAGCCCGACGGGTTCGCGACCGCGGCGATGCGGCTGTCGTCCTATCGCAAAATCGAGCCGGGACCGTGGGAAGAGTTCTTCTTCTTCGACCATCCGTCGGGACGCGCTCGGGTCTTCATGTCCATGCAGTGGAAGGCGGGCCAGCTCGAGATGGGCGCCGGTGACCAGTCGCCGGCTCTGCGTCTGGAGCGCGCCGAGCAGATCGCCCGTGAGCTGGAAGAGGCCAACGCCGAATAGGCTCACGCCGGTTCACATCGCCTTCAACCCTCTCGCCAAGGCGGCGGGAGTGGTTAAACATGCGCGAAACGAGGCAAGAGGGGGCTTCCAATGCTGCCGAACTGGGCGATGGATTCGCTGAATATCCTGACGCAACTCTTTATCCTGTCGATTGGTGTTGCCGTGTTGTGGGCGCTCTTCCTCTATGTGCGTGATACGACGCAGACGGCGGATGCCGTGCGGCGCAACTACCCGCTGGTCGGGCGATTCCGCTCGCTCTTCACAACGCTGGGGGAGTTCTTCCGGCAGTATTTCTTCGCCATGGATCGCGAGGAGCTGCCTTTCAACCGGGCCGAACGCGAATGGGTCTATCGATCCGCTGAGGGCAAGGGCGGTACCATCCCCTTCGGCTCGACCAAACCGATGGACAAGGTCGGGAATGCGATCTTCGTGAATTGCCCCTTCCCGCTTCTGGACGATGATGCGGCCATGACCCAGCCAATGCGGATCGGCCCGCATGCTCGGGACCCCTATGACGCCCCGTCCTTCTTCAACATTTCGGGCATGAGCTATGGCGCCTTGTCGAAGCCGGCTGTGCGAGCCCTGTCCAAAGGCGCGGCCAAGGCGAATGTCTGGCTCAACACGGGTGAAGGCGGTCTGTCGCCGATGCATCTCGAGGGCGGGTGCGATATCGTATTCCAGATCGGCACCGCCAAGTATGGCGTGCGCGATGCCGAGGGCCGGCTCAGCGATGACAGGCTGCGCGAGGTCGCGGCGCACCAACAGGTTCGCATGTTCGAACTGAAATTGTCCCAGGGTGCCAAGCCGGGCAAGGGCGGCATTCTTCCGGCCAAGAAGGTGAACAAGGAAGTTGCTGCCATCCGGGGGATTCCGATTGGAGAAGCCTCGATTTCTCCCAATCGCCATCCGGAAATCGACAGTGTCAGCGACCTGCTCGACATGATCGGCCATATCCGGGAGGTCACGGGCAAGCCGGTGGGCATGAAGTTCGTGGTCGGCGCGTATGGCTGGCTCTATGAGCTGGCGGCTGAAATCGAAAAGCGAGGAATTGAGAGCGCGCCGGACTTCATCACCGTCGACAGCGGGGATGGCGGGACCGGGGCCGCGCCCATGGCCCTGATGGACAATGTCGGTCTGACGATCCGGGAAAGTCTCCCCATGGTGGCGGAAATCCTGCGACGGACGGGTTTGCGAGACCGGATCCGCATCGTCGCGTCCGGCAAGCTGGTCATTCCGGGAGCCGTTGCCTGGGCCATCGCGTCGGGCGCGGATTTTGTGCAGTGCGCGCGCGGTTTCATGTTCTCCCTCGGCTGTATCCAGGCGCTCAAATGCCACAAGAATACCTGTCCGACCGGTGTCACCACCCACAAGAAGAGCCTGCAACGCGGGCTTGTCGTGAAGGAGAAGTCCGAGAAGGTTGCGGAATATGCCCGCACGGTGATCGCCCACGTGGAAATGATCGCGCACTCCTGCGGGGTTGCCGAGCCCCGCGGTCTCAAGCGCAAGCATGTCAGGATCGTGCAGGAGGATGGGCGGTCCGTGCCGATGACGGATATGCGTTTCATGCCTCGTCCGGAGGATGAAGCCGTATAGGCTTCCGGACATGAAAACACCTCACCTGCTTTTCCTGCTTCAGGCGGTCCATACGCTGATTGTCGTGGTTTGCGTGGCGGGGCTGGCTCCCATGGTGTTCTACGCGCTGACCGGTGAGGGGCTTGTCATCGCGCTCGGCGCCTTGGCGTTACCGGTCATTGTCGTTATCGGGCTATTGCTCAATCGCGGCACCTGCATCCTTCAGACCCTGGGCAAGCGTATGACTGGCACGACAGACGGCTGGGCTCGGGACGTCTTGTTCCTGCCGGAAAGCTGGGCGCTGAAGGTCGTGCCCGTGATGGTGCCGGTTTTTGTGATCACCGGGGTCGGAATGGTGATCCGCTGGGGTCTTGCCGGCTAACCCGGAATTGTCACCCGTCGCATCGTCAGATTGATCCGCCCGCCGCCGGGAAAAGAGTCACGCGGCAACAGGGTCGACGTACCCGGGTAGATGCGATCAACGCCGTGATAGCATCGCCGCGCGGCGCCGCCGAGGACCACGACATCGCCCGATGACAGGACCATCGAGGCGGTCTTGCCGCCCCGCTGGGGCCCGCCGAGACGAAAGCGAGCCTTGTCACCCAGCGAGATGGAGACCACGGCTGCATCGGTGGCTTCCTCATCCCAGTCGATATGCATGCCCATCTTGCTGGTCGGTGCGTACCAGTTGACCAGGCATGCTTCCGGAGGGGCCGGATAATCCGCGACCTGCTGCCAGAGTTCCGTCAGTGCTGTCGGCATGTCCGGCCAGGGGGTGCCGGTTTCCGGATGCGCAGGTTCGTAGCGATAGCCCCGGGCCTTGTCTGTCACCCAGCCGAGGGGCCCGAAATTCGTCATCAACACCGAAAGCGGTTGCCCGGTTCGCGGCATGGAGGGGCGCCAGAAGGGCGCGGTGCGGTTCGCCGCGATGACGGCATCAATCAGCGCCGCCTGGGTCGTGCGGTTGAAATATCCGGGGAGGAATCGAAACCCGACTGGCAGGGAGGGTGAGGCGGTCATACCCGGGATATAGAGCGGGCCCGTGCTGTCGTCAGCCCGTTAATAGCGAGGACGTGGACGCAGATTGGGGTCAATCCGGCGCTGACGGTCCCCGTCCTCCTCCGCCTCCGGCTTGCCGTCTCCCGACGTCTCATCCGTTTCATCGCCACCGGCCTCGCTTGTGCTCGAGCGTTGCTGGAGCGTGTGGGAAAGTTCCTCGGCGAGGAGGCGACGATCACCGCGCTCACCCCGGGCATTTCCCAGATAGATGTCATTGCCATGTGTGAAGGCGCGGGCATCGGTATTGGTGGCGGTATCGGCTGCCTCATTGTCAGTGTGGACACGGACATCGTCGAAAATATTGGTGTTCATCCGGTCCTCCATCTGGGAGCGGATTATGGCACTTGGCTCGGGGGCATTCTGGTCGCGACCATCGGTCATTCCGCCGCCGCTATTTCCGCTGTCACCCCCGCCGTCATCGTCCTGTGCAAGGGCCGGTGTGGCCAGCAGCATGGCTGTGGCGAAGACGATCAGGATGGATTTGTACGCACGATAGACCATGGGGCTCTCCCTCGCTGGGTGCACGGATCATAGCATATAACTGCAGCCCGGCTGGCTGAGCGATGAACAACCCCTTGCACTTGCCCGGCGGCCTTCCTAAATCGCCTACCAGCAGCAGGGGTATTCTCCTGCCTTGAACCACGACCGGTGTCGGCATCACCGGTTATCATTTTGAAGACGATCCCGAAGGGGGCTGTCGCAAGGCGTGCAGGTGCTTCTCTTGAAGGTCTGCATCGTACGGGGCAGTTCCGCTGAGAAAACGGAGAGAGAGAATGAGCAAGGTCATCGGTATCGACCTCGGTACGACCAATTCCTGTGTCGCTGTCATGGAAGGCGGCCAGCCCAAAGTCATCGAAAACTCTGAAGGCGCACGCACGACCCCGTCGGTCGTCGCGTTCAGCGAAGACAATGAGCGTCTGATCGGTCAGCCGGCCAAGCGCCAGGCGGTGACCAACCCGGACCACACCTTCTTCGCCATCAAACGCCTCATCGGCCGCAATATGGACGATCCGACCGTCAAGAAAGACGTCGACATGGTCCCGTACAAGATCGTGCCGTCCGAGAATGGCGACGCCTGGGTGCAGGGTCGCGACAAGAAGTACGCACCGTCTGAAATCTCGGCTTTCATCCTGCAGAAGATGAAAGAAACCGCGGAGGCCTATCTCGGCCAGGGTGTCGACCAGGCTGTCATTACCGTTCCGGCCTATTTTGACGATGCCCAGCGTCAGGCCACCAAGGACGCCGGCAAGATCGCCGGCCTGGAAGTCCTGCGTATCATCAACGAGCCGACCGCCGCTGCGCTGGCGTACGGTCTCGAGAAGAATGACGGCAAGACAATCGCCGTCTTTGACCTCGGTGGCGGTACGTTCGACGTCTCTGTCCTGGAAATCGGTGACGGTGTGTTCGAGGTGAAGGCCACCAATGGTGACACCTTCCTCGGTGGTGAAGACTTCGATCTGCGTATTGTCGACTACCTCGCTGACGAGTTCAAAAAGGAAAACGGCATTGACCTGCGCAAGGACAAGCTGGCTCTGCAGCGCCTCAAGGAAGAAGCCGAGAAGGCAAAGAAGGAGCTGTCCTCCGCTTCGTCCTACGAGGTGAATCTGCCCTTCATCACGGCGGATGCGTCCGGTCCGAAACACCTCAACATCAAGCTTTCCCGCGCCAAGCTGGAAGCCCTTGTCGAGGACCTGATCAAGCGCACCCTCGAGCCGTGCAAGAAAGCACTCAAGGATGCTGGTCTGTCTCCGTCCGACATCGATGATGTCGTTCTGGTCGGCGGCATGACCCGCATGCCGAAAGTCCAGGAGGCCGTAAAAGGCTTCTTCGGCAAGGAGCCGCACAAGGGTGTGAACCCGGACGAGGTTGTCGCCATGGGTGCGGCGATCCAGGCTGGCGTTCTCCAAGGTGATGTTAAAGACGTCCTCCTGCTCGACGTGACCCCGCTCTCTCTGGGTATCGAAACCCTCGGCGGTGTGTTCACCCGCCTCATCGAGCGCAACACCACCATCCCGACGAAGAAGTCCCAGACCTTCTCCACCGCGGACGACAACCAGACGGCTGTCACCATCCGGGTCAGCCAGGGTGAGCGCGAGATGGCGGCCGACAACAAGATGCTCGGCCAGTTCGATCTCGTCGGCATTCCGCCGGCTCCGCGTGGCATGCCGCAGATCGAGGTGACTTTCGACATCGACGCCAACGGTATCGTCAACGTGTCCGCAAAGGACAAGGCGACCGGCAAGGAGCAGGCCATTCGCATCCAGGCGTCTGGCGGTCTCTCCGAGGATGATATCGACCAGATGGTCAAGGATGCCGAGGCAAATGCCGAGGCGGACAAGAAGGCCCGCGAGCTGGTTGAAGCCAAGAACGGCGCTGAAGCCATGGTTCACCAGACCGAGAAACAGCTCGAGGAATTCGGCGACAAGGTTCCGGCGGAAGACAAGTCTGCCATCGAAACCGCGTTGAATGAGCTGAAAGAGGTCAAGGATGGCGAGGATCTCGAAGCCATCCAGCAGAAGACCCAGGCGCTCGTCCAGGCTGCCATGAAGCTGGGTGAGGCCATGTACTCGGCCCAGCAGGCTGAAGCGGGTGCCGAAGGCTCCGCTGAAGCTGAAGGCGATGACGATGTGGTCGACGCGGAGTTTTCCGAGGTTGACGACGACGCCAAGAAAGACGCTTAAGGTCTGTTAAATCCGGCCGGGTGTAAGCCCGGCCGGACAGGCTTTAAGAGGGGCGGTCATGAGCAATATGGACCCAGTCACGGCGCCGTATGGGGCGTTCGCGCTGTCTCCTTTCCAGGAGTGGTTGCGCCGTTCTGCCATGAAGCTTCCCTCCGACCGTCTCCGCCGCGCCGCGGAATCCGTTGTGAGACGGGCCCTGATGTCGGATGGACGCGAGATCGCCGATGTCGAGGTGTTCCCCGGCCAGCACGCCCGTGTGCACATGCGCGACAATCGGTGTGAAAAGCGCGCTTTTGTCGGCTCCCGGACGTGGGATAGCGGCGAGCGCGAGGCGATCCGCAACGTGATCCGTCATGCGCCGACCGACCGCGATCTTGTGTTCGTGGATGCGGGTGCCAATGCCGGTCTGTACACGCTGTCCGTACTCTCCGACGCCCAGCGCTATGGAAAGTCCGTTCGCGTTGTCGCTGTTGAACCGGACGTGGAGAATCGCCGCCGCCTTGAGTTCAACCTGGCGGCGTCCGATGCCCGGTCGGTGCATGTCGCACCGTATGCGCTCGGGGCGGAGGACGGCTTTGTCGACCTCGTGCAGGACGCGCGCAATCGCGGCGAAGTGAGAATAGGCGAAGCGACGGACGAAGGTGGCATCCCGATGAAGCCGCTCGCGACCGTTCTGGAAGAAGCCGGCGTCGAGGCTGTCGACGTCATGAAAATGGATATTGAAGGTTTCGAGCTGCCTGTGCTCGAGGCTTTCTTCAAGATGTGGCCGCGCTCGCGCTGGCCCCGCACGGTGCTTCTTGAAACCCTGCATGCGGGTGCCCAGATCACCGATGGTGCGCCGGGCCTGTGTCTTGAGCATGGTTATGAGGTGGCCCGCCAGATGCGTCAGAACGCGGTCCTGGTGCTGCCGGAGAGTGTGGACGAATGAGCAAGCGCGATTTCTACGAAATTCTCGGTGTCGACCGGACTGCCGACGAGAAGACGCTGAAAAGCGCCTATCGCAAGCTCGCGATGAAATACCACCCGGACAAGAATCCGGGTGATGCGGAGGCCGAGGCGCACTTCAAGGAAGTCGGCGAGGCCTATTCTGTGCTCTCCGATGCCGACAAGCGTGCAGCCTATGACCGCATGGGTCACGCAGCCTTTGAAAACGGCGGTATGGGAGGCGGCCAGGGCCCGTTCGGTGGCGCGGCCGGTGCAGCCGACTTCGCGGATATCTTCGAACAGGTCTTCGGCATGGGCGGCATGGGTGGCCGCCGCGGTGGCCGGGCGTCCAACGGTCCGGCTCGCGGTGCCGATCTGCGCTTCGATCTTGAAATCAGCCTCGAGGAAGCCTTTCACGGCAAGGACACAACCATCACCGTCCCGACGGCGATGGAATGCGAGCGCTGCGATGGGCAGGGCAATGAGCCGGGCACGTCGCTGGAGACCTGCCCGACCTGTTCCGGCGCCGGGCGTATCCGTCGGTCGCAGGGCTTTTTCACCATGGAGCAGACCTGTCCTCAATGCGGCGGGCGCGGCCAGTATGTGCAGACCCCGTGCGAGGAGTGTGACGGTGTCGGTCGCGTTCGCAAAAACCGCAAGCTGAACGTCTCCGTGCCGGCGGGTGTCGAGGATGGCAATCGCATCCGTCTCGCCGGTGAGGGCGAAGCCGGGGCCCGGGGTGGGCCGCGCGGCGATCTCTATATTTTCATTTCGGTCCGACCGCATGAATTGTTCGAGCGGGATGGCCCCAATCTCTACTGCCGCGCGCCGGCCTCCATGGTCTCGGCAGCCTTGGGCTGTTCCATCGAAGTGCCGACGATCGAAGGCGGCAAGGCAGAGATGAAAATCCCGGAAGGCGCACAGACCGGTCGTCGTATGCGCCTGCGTGGCAAAGGCATGCCGCGTCTGCGCGGCGGACCGCGCGGCGACATGATTGTCGAACTGTTCGTCGAAACGCCGCGTAATCTCTGTGATCGCCAGAAAGAGCTTCTCAAGGAGTTTTGCGACCTCTCCGGTGATGGCTGTAATCCCGACTCCACGGGCTTCTTCAACAAGGTGAAGCAGTTCTGGGATGACGTGACCACGGACGACGGTCGGCCGAACGCGAACTGATCGCGCTTTCCCCGTGACATCCGCGCGCGGTGCAGCGTAGTGTCCGCCCGATGTCAGGGGATGAGACAGACACGCCGCGCGATTTCGAGCCGTTCGAGCTTCAGCTCTACCGGTTCTCGCCGTTTGGCTTTCGCCTCACCACGTTTCTGATTTTCGTGATCGCCTTTGGCAGCGCGCTGTTGATTGCGTGGTTGACTCAGAGTCCGCCGCCCTTCGCCGTGAACGACGAGGGCATGATCCATCTGACGGACGTGCTCTGGATTACCTTTGTTCTCTCCCTGATCCTGACCACCGGCTTTGCTCTGAATGAATCCGGCAAACGTCTCTGGGAAGGGGTTGGCGAGGACGTCCTGCGCGCCGTAACGCTGGATGGCGAGGCGACGGTGCGCGGATTTGCCGGGCGGGTTCCGGCGAGCTGGCGGGGGCGCTACCGGCTCTTCATCCTGCTGGGCTTCCTGATCGGAGGCGGGTTGAACATCGGGATCATGCTGGGCGAAGGCATTGGATTCGACCGCTATGTGAGCTCGATTGGCCTGTGGTTCCTGATTTTCTCTGGCCCACTCTACGCGATGGGACTGCGTGCCGGGCTCGATGTCGCTCGCGAGAGCAGCGCGATCCGACGCCTGATCCGACAGCATGTCGAGGTCGACCTCTTCCATCTGGAGCGGCTGACGGTGTTCGGGACGGTCGGGCTGCGCGCCGCGATCTCCTGGCTTCTCATGGCGGGCATCCTCCTGCTTTTTCTGGTCGATGCGCGACAAGCCTGGATCGGTTTGCTGGCGGTGTTTCTCGCCATGTGCGGCGGGTTCTGGATTTTCACCAGTGCGGTCCGCCCGGTTCATGACAAGATCCGTGCGGCGAAGGGAGCGGAACTCGTACGTATCCACGAGCGCATGGCGACCCTGCGTGAGGCGGCGCTTGCCGGCGATACCGACGCCGCGGGCGCATTGGCGGGCCTGACGGATTACGAAATCTGGATCGAACAGCGCCCTGAATGGCCGCTTTCACCCTCGGTGACTCTGCGCTTCGCGCTTTATGTTCTGATCCCGGTCGTCCCTATTGCCGGGGCCTATTTGTTTGAAAAACTTGCCGATCAAATTCTGTTAGGAGTCTGAGCATGACGCAGATTTCCATCGCCGTTCTCGGTCCGACGGGCCGTCTGGGCCGTGCGCTTTGCGAAGCGATTCTGGAGAGTCCGGACTGTGCGCTGACCGGCGCTGTCGTGCGCGCGGAGTCCCGCTATGCCGGACACGATCTGGGTGAGCTGCTTGATCGTCCCTCGCTCGGCGTGGTCGCGGAAACCCACCTTGAGACAGCGGTTTCCGGCGCGGACCTCGTGCTGGATTCGAGCCTGCCCGGCATGACGATCGCAGCGGCCCAGCGGCTCGCAGCCATGGGAGGACCGGCTCTCATCACGGGTGTGACCGGTATCCGCGGAGACCATCTGGAGCGCATGGAAGCCGCGGCCAAGCAGATCCCGCTCCTCATGGCGTCGAATTTCTCGCTGGGTGTCGCCGTTGCCGAGGCACTGGTGGCCCAGGCGGCCGCCCTGTCCTCGCGTGACTGGGACATTGAAATCAGCGAGACCCACCACCGCATGAAGGCTGACGCACCCTCCGGAACCGCGGTCATGCTCGGGCGGGCGGCGGCGAAGAAACGCGGGATCACGCTTGAGGAGGCTGCGGTCTGGTCCCGCGAGGGCACGACCGGGCCGCGTGAAACCGGGACGATCGGTTTTGCGGTCTCGCGGGGCGGCGCAGTGGTTGGCGAACACGCCGTGCGTTTCCTGTCGGAAATGGAAGAGCTGACAATCTCGCACCGGGCCTATGACCGGCGCATATTTGCGCGGGGGGCCATTGAGGCGGTGCGCTGGATGAATAATGAAGGTGAGGGCAGACCTGCCGGGCTCTACACCATGCAGGATGTCATCTCCCCCTGACAGTGGATCACCGCAGCTGACTTGTCGTTTCCGGCAAATGCTGACAGTTTGGCGCAAATTCGTCAGGAGATGTCATGAGGCGGGCTGAACGCTTGATCCGGATCGTCCAGGCGCTGCGCGAAGCAGCACCGGGGGCGGTGACGGCCCAGGATATGGGCGCGAAATTCGAGGTCTCTGAACGCACCATCTATCGCGATATCGCGCATCTGGTGACGTCCGGCGCGCCGATCGATGGCGAGGCGGGTGTGGGCTATGTCCTGCGTCCCGGTTTCGACCTGCCGCCGCTGAACTTCTCCTTCGAACAGCTCGATGCGCTCGCGCTTGGGGCCCGCTTCGTCCGGGCGACCGGTGACCGCGATCTGGCGGCGGCGGCCACCGAAGCGCTCGCGAAAATCGAACACGCCATGCCGGATACGCACAAGCAGCGCCTGCGCTCGGCGCCGCTGTTTGCGGCCATGCTGGACGAAACCGTGCGTCCGGAGGCCTTCGCGCCGGTCCGCAACGCCATCGCTGACAGGCGCAAGCTGCGGATCCGCTACACCTCGCTGAAGGGTGAGGACTCGACGCGCATCGTCCGCCCGCTCGCGCTGACCTGTTTCGGCCGGGTCTGGTTGCTGACGGCCTGGTGCGAGTTGCGCAATGACTTCCGCCATTTCCGCGCTGACCTCATCGCACGCCTGACCGTGCTCGCCGAGACCTTCGAGGATGAGCCGGGCAAGACGTTCGAGGACTATCGCAAGGCGGAGTTCGGCGAGGCCGATTGATTACCAGCTGCCGGTGTTTTCCATCGACGCCCAGGGTTCTTCCGGCGCCAGCCTGTCGCCGCGCTGAAGCAGTTCCACGGAGATGCCGTCCGGTGACCGGACAAAGGCCATGTGGCCGTCGCGCGGCGGGCGGTTGATCGTGTAGCCCATGCCGTCGAGGTGGGCACAGATCTCGTAGATATTCTCAACCCGGTAGGCGAGATGGCCGAAATTGCGGCCGCCGGAATACTCTTCCGGGTCCCAATTGTGGGTAAGCTCGATGCACGGCATGCCGTCGGGTACGCGGCCGGATCCTGGCGTGAAGCCGGCGCGTTCGACATCCTCATCGGTCGCCAGGAAGATCAGCGTGAACCGCCCCGGCTCGCTGTCAAAGCGCGCGCATTCCTTCAGGCCCAGACCATCTCGATAGAAACGCAGGCTCGCCTCGACGTCGGAAACACGGATCATGGTGTGGAGATACTGCATTATTCGGTCTCGTCCTTCGCGGGTTTGGGGTCGGCTGTCTTCGCCTTGATGTCCGGCGCCCAGCTCGGGCGGGCGCGCTTGGCCCATTCCGGGCGCTTGCGCGGCAGTTCAACCTCGTCCAGAGGCTCGCCCCGGGCCCGGGCCAGGGCCGGGTTGAAGGCTTCCGGCTTGCGCTCGTGATAAAGACGCGCGGCGACATAGCCGACGAAGGCCCAGGCGCCGACCATCCCGAAGAACATGTAGAACATCCAGGGATAATAGCCGACATCATACCAGGGGCCGCCATCCAGCCCCATGACGATGATGGGCCAGAGGAACATCAGGCCGACCGCGGCCGGGGCCGTGATCAGAATGGCGCCATAGAGGGTCATACCGGCGTAGAGAGCCCAGCGCGGTTCGTAGGCGCCCAGATAGAGTCGCTCGAAGGTTGGCTCGTCGACGTCCTTGACCGTGCCGGGGCGGCTTTCGCAGCGCTCTTCCCACTCGATCCGCGCGTCTTCCATAAGTCGGCGGCGCGAGGCGATCCATCGGATCATGAGAGCCGAGGCGAGGATGAAGGCGGTGAGGCCAGAGTAGAGATAAGGTCCGTACATGGCCTTCTATTTAGCCCCTTGCTGCCTCATAGGCGAGCATGGCGCGCTTTCGATCCACACCCCAGTGATAACCGGTCAGCTTTCCATTGGCCGCGAGAACGCGGTGACAGGGGATCAGCCAGGAAACCGGATTCGCCCCCACAGCAGCGCCGACAGCCTGGAAAGCGCGAGGTGTCTCGATCTGCTCGGCTATCGCCTTGTAGGTCGTTGTTGCGCCGGTCGGAATGGTGATCAGGGCTCGCCAGACCTGGCGCTGCCAGGGGGTTCCGTACAGCGCCAGCGGGATGGGGCCTGAGTCTTCTGACGAAAATATCCGTTCGGACCAGCGACGCGCCTCGGCATCGTCGCGTGTGTAGTGCGCGCCGGGATAGCGAGATTTCAGGTCCTCGAAGGCACCCTGCGTGTCCGGATCGGCGAAGGCGAGGGCGGAGAGACCGCGTGGCGAGATCAGCAGAACGGCGTCCCCGAAGGGTGTCGGTGCGACACCCCAGTTGAAATCGAGGCCCTGTCCGCGTCGCTTGGCGTCGCCGGGCGTGACCGCCTCGTGAGCGATGAAAAGGTCGTGCAGCCGGCCGGGGCCGGACAATCCCGCTTCAAAGCTCGCATCGAGCATGCATGCGCCCTCGTCGATTGCTTCGCGGGCGGCATCATGGGCAAGCGCACCGACATATTTTTTCGGGCTGACACCGACCCAGCGCTGGAAGAGTCGCTGAAAATGGTGCGGCGACAGGCCGGCCATGCGGGCGAGCGAGTCGAGATCGGGATGGTCGCGCCAGTTCTCGCCGATATATCCCAGGACTTCGGTGATGCGGGGATAGTCGCGACTGGCTTCATCAAGGGTGTAGATCCGGGCTGTCATGCGGTCAGACTAGCCGCTGCCCTGGGGCATTCCACCCGGATCTTGCGCTGCGGCCGGACCCCGCGCCTTCCGGATCGCTTCACCCAGGGCTTCCGCAAACTCGCCGCGTTCATTCGGGCTGAGGAAGGCTCCCAGAATGAGTGATTTCCCGTGCACGGTGAGGGCAATTTGCGCGTGATGCTCATCGCGATTGAGCAGGTTCAGCCGGACCCAGGCCGTGGGCAGGCGGAAGCGACGCATATGACCGGTTGGGTGACGTCGCACGACCTCAATATCGCGGGCATCGACCTTGATCCACTCGCGCATCCGGCCGTCACGGTATGAAATCCGGAAGGCCAGCCAGACCAGAAGAGCATCGAGTCCGAAAAACGGTGTCACTGGCCAGGCACCGATTGTGATGAAGAGCATTCCCGCCGTAAAGGAGATCAGGGCGATGGCAATCATCAGAGCCATGAAGGCCGGGTTCTTCAGCGACCGGTTGGGCGCCAGCTCCGCATCCATGAAGACGGGACCGTCATGGGGTGCAATGGCGTCCGCCTCTGCGGGCCAGGTCTCGACAAGCGTGTTGCGCATAAGGGTCAACATAGCACGCTGCCAATCGCAGGAAATGGGATGACTTCGTTTAGCGGACCCGCTTATCTGCGCGCATGACAGTCGCACCGAAAAAACCGGCTACCCGCAAGAAGAAGCGGGCCCCGCGCGGGCTCAATCGCGAGCAGGCCCAGGATCTCTATGCCCGCCTCGTCCAGGACCGTCCCGATCCGAGAACCGAGCTCGACTACACCAATCCCTATACGCTTCTCGTCGCGGTCGCCCTGTCGGCCCAGGCCACGGATGTCGGCGTGAACAAGGCGACGAAGCTTCTGTTCCAGGAGGCCGACACGCCGGAAAAAATGGTCGCGCTGGGCGAGGATCATGTTCGCGACCGGATCAAGACGATCGGTCTCTTCCGGAACAAGGCGAAGAATGTCATCGCCCTCTCAAAGCTTCTGATCGAAAAACATGGCGGCGAGGTCCCCGTGGATCGCGAGTCGCTGGAAGCCTTGCCCGGTGTCGGTCGCAAGACCGCGAACGTGGTCCTCAACGAGGCGTTCGGCGTGCCGACCATTGCCGTGGACACGCACATTTTCCGCGTCGGGAACCGGACCAAGCTCGCGCCCGGAAAGACTCCCGACGAGGTCGAGGCCCGGCTGGAGAAAATCACGCCGGATGAATTCAGGAAGGGCGCGCACCACTGGCTGATCCTGCACGGGCGTTATCTGTGCAAAGCGCGCAAACCGGAATGCTGGCGTTGTCCGATCGAAGATATCTGCCAGTTCAAGGAAAAGACGCCCGCGCCCTAGTCTTTCTAGTGGGGAGACCCGCCGAACCACCAGGCCTCGCCGGCTTGTCCGAGCGGACGGGGCAGGCGCAGAAAGGCCATGTAAGTCGCGTACCAGATGGGCAGATATCCCAGGAGGGTGACCAGGCCGAACACGGGAGTCATCGGGTCGAAGGGGTAGAAGACGATCTGCTGGATGAACATGTCGAAAATGAAGAACGTCCACATCCAGTTCATGATCTGGAGAACGACCAGCCCTCCGACGGACATGACGAAGTACTGGTTCCAGGCAAGGTTTCGGTGATCGCGAAGCGTGATCGTGATGAAAGCGGCCCAACCAGGGGGAAAGAAAAGAACAAATGACAGCCACGGGTCCCACTTGCCCGTGCCCCAGCAGCCGCCAAAATTGCAGCGGTCATGCGGAATGAACTCTTTGTGCATTGAGAGATAAATCGCCGCCAAAACCGCCGGAGCGACCAACGAGATGGTCAGGATCAGGCGTAGACTTTTCGCGAAAGCGCGCATGGGCGAAATCCTCAGGGGTTCGCCCTTAGGATTTCATCACATTGGGTGCGCGTAAAGCGGGAGTCCGGGGCGGTGTGTCCCGCTATCCGAAAAACACCGGTCCGATCAGGACGCCAATGGCGGTGATGATCGCGATGGACGCCAGGTTGATGCGGAAGCCCGCCTTGATCATCTGCCCCTGTGTGACGGCGCCGGACGCGTAGACGATGGCGTTTGGTGCGGTCGCGACCGGCAGCATGAAGGCGGTCGAGGCAGCAATGGCGACAGGGACTACGAGATGTTCCGGTGGAACGCCGGCATTGACCGCCAGAACGCCGAGTACGGGCAGGAAGGCGGTCGTGGTCGCGACGTTCGAGGTCAGCTCTGTCAAAAAAACCACCGTGGCAACCATCGCCAGAATGAGGAGCGGCGTTGGCCAGTTTTCGAGGAAGCTCATCTGATTGCCGAGCCAGTCGGCGAGGCCGGTCGAAGACAGGGCTGCAGCCAGTGAAAGGCCACCACCGAACAGGATGATGACATTCCAGGGCAGACGCGCCACGCCCGCCCAGTCCATCAGGGCCTGACCTTTATTGTCCACGCCGCCTGCCGGAATCAGGAAGCTCAACAGGGCACCCATCACGGCGATCTGGGTATTGCCCAGCTGGATCGTCACGGGCAGTTGCAGTTTCTCACTGATTGACGCCAGCAGCGGGTTCCAGCCCCAATCCACGCCGGGCAGGCCGATCAGTTCACCGGGAAGGACCCGGCCCATCCAGAGGATGGCGACTGTACCGAAAAGCAAGCCGACCCGTAGCTCAGGGGCTGTCATCGGGCCGAGCTTGGCGAGTTCGGAGTCGAGGTGCTCGCGCGCTGCAGCGCTTGCGCCGCCCTTGCCCAGCTTGAAGCTTACCCGGGTGAGGAGGAACCAGGCCACGGGAATAATCAGCGCGACCGTCGGCAGGCCCAGGGCCATCCACTGGGCGAAATCAATCGTGTGTCCGAACTCGTTTTCCAGATAGCCGATGCCGATCAGATTGGTCGGTGTTCCGACCGGTGTTGCCATGCCGCCAATCGAGGCGGCGTAGGCCACGCCCAGCGCGAGCGCGGTTGCGAAACCGGCGGAGCTTTGGCCTTCCTCGCTCACTTCCTCCGCGACCTTGAGCGCGATCGGGATCATCATCAACGTTGTGGCGGTGTTGGAGATCCACATGGATAGCAACGCCGAGGCCACCATGAAGCCGAGAACGAGGGCTGAAGGTCGGCTGCCGAAGGTCCGGACGACATTAAGGGCGATGCGCGCGTGGAGATTCCACTTCTCGATGGCCAGGGCGACGACGAAGCCGCCGAGGAGCAGCATCACGATCGGGCTGGCATAGGGCGAGGTTGCCGCGCCGGTAGAGGTGATGCCAAAGAGCGGAAACAGCGCGATGGGGACGAGGGCCGTGGCGGCGATCGGCAGGGCTTCCGTGGCCCACCAGCACGCCATCATCAGGCCGAGGGAGGCGAGCAGCCAGGCTTCAGCGGACAGGCCTTCCGGGCACGGTAGGAATTGAAGTCCGACCGCCAGCACAAGGCCGAGGGTCAATCCGATCCGTTGGCTGGCATTCCCCCCCAAGACGCCGACCTTACGCTTTCGGGTCTTCGCTGGACCCGGCCTTCACGAAGCGGCGGTCGCAATAGGGGCATTCCACAAAGTCGTGCTCGCCCATTTCCAGGAAAACCTTCGGATGGCCGAGCGCGCCGCCGCCGCCATCACAGGCGATGCGGTGGTCTTCTGTAGCGATGATTTCCGACGGCGGAATGGAATTGGCAGAGTCAGCCATGGACAGGCCCTCATGGACAGAAGGAAAAGTGAAGCCTAACTATGGCGTTTAGGCCTGCCCCGTCAATTCCGAGTCGACATGTCCTCCACATCCTCCCTGCCTGACTACGCTCTCGAAGCCATCGATCTGAAAAAGACCTATGCCGGGTCGAAGAAATCGCCGCCCAAGGACGCCCTGAAAGGCGTCAACCTGCGTGTGCCGCGAGGATCGATCTTCGGACTGCTCGGGCCGAACGGCGCGGGCAAGTCGACCTTCATCAATACCTTCGCCGGCATTGTGAAAAAGACCTCGGGCACGGTGCGGACCTGGGGGATCGACATCGACCAGAACAGCCGCGGTGCGCGCGCCGCGATTGGTGTCGTGCCCCAGGAAATCAATATGGATGTGTTTTTCACACCTTATGAAATCCTGGAGTTGATGGCTGGTTTCTACGGCGTGCCGAAATCGGAGCGGAAGACCGAGGCCTTGCTTGAGGCCGTGGGGCTGAGCGACAAGCGCGACGCTTATGTGCGTCAGCTCTCGGGCGGGATGAAACGACGCCTCCTCGTCGCCAAGGCCATGGTGCATTCTCCGCCCGTTCTGGTGCTGGACGAGCCCACGGCAGGTGTCGATATCGAATTGCGTCGCCAGCTCTGGGAGTATGTCCGTGAGCTTCACGCCCGCGGCACAACCATCGTTCTGACCACCCACTATCTCGAGGAAGCTCAGGAATTGTGCGACGAGATCGCCATCATCGACCAGGGTCAGGTCGTGGCTTGCGAGCCGAAGGACACGCTTCTCAAGCGCATGGACAAGAAGACACTGGTGATCGATCCGGTTGACGCGCTTGAAGCGGTGCCGGGAGAGCTGGCCGATTTTGAAGCCGAGATCCGTCCCGACGGGGCGCTTGCCATCACCTATCGCTATGGGCAGCAGTCCGTGGCGGAGATGATCGAGAAATTTCGTGCGTCGGGCGGGCGCATCGACGATCTACGCACTGAAGAGCCTGACCTCGAGGATGTTTTCCTGGCGCTGACCTATAATCGCGAAACGGCGAGCTGACCCGGTTGCCGACGCGTCGGCACAAGCGAGGATCAGACAATTTTCCCGGAACCTGGTCGAGAGGGACAGTCCGGAGACCCGTCCCGCGCAACCTGCCCGATTTCCGGCACAGTTTGACCGCACTCTGCCTGTGCTGAAAGACGTATGACGAGAGGAGGACAGAATGATGTACACCATTAGACGCGTATTCGGGCTCACGATCGCGGCACCGCTCTTCCTGTCCCTGACCTGGTTCTTCGGCATTTATCTCCACCCGCAAGGGTCAACCGGTGCCGGGTTTTCCGGCATTCTGATCCTGCTCAGTGCCATCGCATCCATGCTTGTCTACGGGTGGATCGTCCGCCCGGGCCCGAAGGTCCGTTTCCGCCATCGCGGTGTGGACGGATATGACAAGGATTGGGGGATGGGGCTGACCGGGTATGCGCAATCCAAGGGCTCGCGCCGCCGGCGCGACGATGATGCGGATCCGGATGATATCGGAGGGCGTCGGTCCTCCGGTGATGCCGACGGGGATGCCGATGGCGACCTCGACGGTGGAGACGGCCTGGCCTGAAAGGTCGAGCAAAAGCCAGACTATCGTGAGCTGTAATGGGCGTGATCCTCAGTGATTGCGCCCGCGAACGGCTTGCGCTATGGCTGCCCACCCGCGCATTGCGCCTGGCACCCATAGCTCAGCTGGATAGAGCGCTGCCCTCCGAAGGCAGAGGTCAGAGGTTCGAATCCTCTTGGGTGCGCCATTTCTCACTTCGTTCGAACATCGCTTTGTCGCTTTGAATGAGTTCGGACTGCGTCCGATGGGGTGCGCCATTTCTTCCTTTGTTCCCGCTTCGCTCGCCCCGAGCCTGATACGAGGCGCGGTTAACCCCGTTGCGCTCGGAGTCGCGTCGATGTCTTACCGCGCGGCCAAGGGTAGAATAAAAAAGATGCCGTCCAAAGCACTGAAATATAGTCGAATTTCGAGTTCGCTAAAATTCGACGCAATCTCGAAACGTGATTTCAATCCCGCTTGGCTAAGGTCAATTCCAACAAAAAGACCAACACAACAATCAAGCTCGAACACCGCAAGAGTGGGGAGGAAATCATGGGTATGATAAAGAAAAACGCGATCGCAATCTCATTTGCCGCAGCAGCCATGCTGATCTCGGCACCGTCTTACGCTTTCCAGGACGCGCCGCAGCGCGATGCCGTCCACGTGGAGGCGCCGGAATATCCGCGTGGAGCAGAACGCCGGAACGTCGAGGGGTATGTCGTCGTCTCCTATTCCATCGATGCCAGTGGCTCGGTTGTGGGAGCGGAGATTGCCGAAGCCCAGCCGGAAGGCATCTTTGATCGCTCGGCGCTGCGGGCTGTGGAGCGCTGGCGCTTCAGCGAAGCCGCGTCCCAGACCGACGGCCACCAGACGCGCCTGAACTTCGAATTGGGCGGCTAGTCCGGGTCCTAGAGAATTTGCCGGCCCGGCACAGCACCCTATCGCTGTAGACAACACCTGGAGTGGCGGCTCCGGGTGTTGTTGTGCGTGTTAGTGGGCGAAGCACCACAAACCGGTGCACACGCCGAAGAATACCTGCATGGCCAGGTCGAGCAGGCCCGTGCCGATGAGCAGGGGCAGGCCGACATAGAGAAAGACCAGCCAGACGGCCATCAGCGTCGGGCGCGGTTCCTTCAGGGCATGGCCCATCACGGTTTCGGCTTTGCGTGAAAACATGGCGTTGTGATCTCGACGGCGACGTGGATGATGACGCTATGACTGATTCCGTGAAGCGAGGCTAAATGAAGCTCGCCCTCCATGTCGACCGCTCCACCTGGGATGCCGCGCTGGCACAGACGCCCGCAGCGCTGCAGCAGGACTGGAGCTATGGTGCGGCGCTGGAGGCCGTCGGTGCGCAGGTCATTCGCGCCGGGGTTGAACGCGACGGCGAACTCGTGGCGCTGGCCCAGATGACAACGCGTCGGTTTGGCGGCGTGGTCTCGATGGGATTGGTGACGCGAGGCCCTGTCTGGCTCACCACGCTGTCTCCTGACGAGAAACGAACGGTGATCCGCCTGATCAAGTCGGGTCTCGGTTTGCGCTGGCCGCGCGCGACGCTGGTGACGCCGGATGATGTCGAGGCTCTGCCCGGTTTCTCGCGCGTCATGACGGGGTATTCCACCGTCTTGCTCGATCTGGAACAGCCGTCCGACACGCTGCGCGCAGGCTTCGACGGGAAGTGGCGCAACCGCCTGGTGGCTGCGGAGAAGGCCGGGCTCAAGGTCACCCGCAACGGCGCAAAGCTGGCCCAGTATCGCTGGCTGCTGGACACCGAGGAAGGTCAGCGCCGGGAGCGCGGCTACAAGGCAACGCCGGCGGCGCTGGTGCCGGAATTCGTCGAGGCTGCGGGTGATCGTGACCGGCTGCTCATTCTGCGAGCCGATGAGGCGCGCGAGAAAATCGCGGCGATGATGTTTCTCGTCCACGGTTGTGCGGCGACCTATCATATCGGCTGGAACAGCGAGGCGGGCCGCAAGCTGGGCGCCCATAATCTCCTGCTATGGCAGGCGCTCGAGCACTTGCAGGCGCGCGGTGTCCGGCAACTCGACCTTGGCGGTGTCGAGACCGTCCGCAGTGCAGGGCTTGCCCGTTTCAAGATCGGTACGGGTGGTCGCGTGATCACCTATGCCGGAACATTTTTCTGAGAGGGTTTACCGATGTGGCGACGGGTAATGACCGGACTTCTGGCGCTCTGCGTAACGGCCTGTTCCGGCCAGGCCGGGTCCGGTGAAGCGGGTGACGTCCTCGCGGTCCACGGAGCGATCGGCGTGGTCGATCGGGGGCCGGTTGATCCGCAGCTGGAGCCGCTTTACGCGATGCTGGGCGAGGAGTTCCAGACAGCCTATGGCTTCACGCTGTCTCAACTCGAGGCCCTGCAACAGCACAGTGTGGAAACGGATTATCCGGCCGGGGCGGGGCGACATATCTTCACCGGCCCGCTGGTGCGCGATGTGCTCGCCGTGACGTCGGCTGAGGGGCATATGCTCGTCGTCACCGCGCTGGACGGATATCAGCGCGAGATCGCGATGGAGCGGGTGCTAAACCATGATGTCATTCTCGCGCTGACCCTGGACGGCGAACCGCTCGGCTTCGGCGGCTTTGGCCCCACCATGCTGGTCTGGCCCCGCCTCGCCGACCCGCAACTGGCTGGTCTGCCCGATGATGACTGGGTCTGGGGTATCGTCTCGATCCTGGTCGAGTAATGAACTAGTCGGTGCGCGAATTGTGGATCACGCGCCCGTCGGACACGTGCAGATCCATCGACTGCGCCTGACCACCGTCCATGTTGAAGACCACCCGATAGCGGTCATCATCGTAGAAGGCGAACCGGTGATTGCCGAGCGGTCGAAGGGGGGACGGGCTGCTGCCTTCACGCTGATAGATCAGCTCGCCGTTCTCGACCCGCGTGTCGCGAATACCCCAGTCGCCCGCATAGCGGCGCAGCTCCCGCTGGCTCAGCGCATAGTTCTCGGTCTCGGCGCGCAGGGATTCCATCGCCCACTCGATCGCCCGGGCCGTATCCGGTGACACGTCCTGCTGCTGAATCAGGGCATAGATTTCCAGAAGGCCGCGATTGAGTGCATCGGCTGCGTCGACCTCGACATCGGGATGTACGCCGGTGCCTTCCCAGTTGGAGCCGGTGATCGGATTGCGCGCGGAGCCTGTGGACACGAAGATGGAATAGCCCTCTTCCGTCAGGAATTGACCACCCGGATTGCCGGCCCCGACGGTGGTTTCACCGACGATCAATCCGCGCTCCATGGCCTGCATGTGGTAGGAAAATCCCTCCGCTGCAGACCCGGTGCGCCCACTGGTGAGCACGACGATCGGCGTTTCCGGACGGTGTCCGGCGGGATGGCGCGGCAGCGACCACATCTGCTGCGGGTATTCGTAGTCGCGCGAGACGAAGGTGTTGATCAGCGTGCCGCCCCCGGGTTCCAGGAAGTGGCTGGTGAGGAACTGGACCATGGCCGGGGCACCCCCGCCATTCGTTCGCAGGTCGAAAATCACGCCATTGGTGCCCGCGACGAACTCCAGCGCTGACATGGCCGTTTCCATGGATGGGGCGATGGGAGCGAACTGGTTGAGGCGGATATAGCCGACATTTCCGGGCAGGATGCTGACTTCAGCGAAACCGAAATTCTGGGCACGAAGCCCGGCCCAGGGATCAACCGGCGCGCTCGTCGACGGTCCGTGTGATGGCGCCGGCGTGGCAGGGCCGGCCATCGCGGCGGCAACGGCTTCCGGGCCAACATATTGTACCGAGAAATGGCGGTCTTCTTCGTACAGGCGACGCGACAGGGCGCCGGACAGCGCTTCGGGGGAGTCGAGCGCATCAAATCCTCCGTCCGCGAGGGTTTCCCGCAGGCTGTCGGCGATATCCCCGGCCCGTTCCGCGTCGAAATACTCGCCCTCGATGATCTGTGCGAGGGCGTTGATTGCGGCCTCACGCGCGTCAGCGTCGAACCCGTCCCGGGCCGAACCGGCGGAGGTGAAAACCAGTGCCGAAGCGGCGGCGGAGGCAAGCAGTTTTGCGAACATCGTGGCGTCTCCCGGGCATTCAAAAGCCTCGGGGGAGTGTCTGGATTGCTCGCGGCGGAGCAAGTGAACTCTTGGTCACCGCCCGGCAAGAGAGGTGACACAAAAAAGCATAAAGACCTTTCGGCCACGCGCCTCTCTGCCTAAGGTGCGCGCCAAGTAGTATTCGCGGGGAGCGATATGGAAAACATTACTCACTACGTGACCATCGTGAACGACTTCGTCTGGGGTCCTCCGATGCTCATCCTCCTGTTGGGGACAGGACTCTACCTCACCGTCGGTCTCGGCTTCATGCCGCTGCGCAAGATCGGTTTTGCCTTCGGCGAGCTGATGAAGGGGCGCAAATCCGAAGGCGAAGGTGACGTCACGCCGTTCCAGGCGCTGATGACTGCACTGTCTTCCACCATTGGCACGGGCAATATTGCGGGTGTCGCCGTCGCCATTGCGATTGGTGGCCCGGGTGCGCTGTTCTGGATGTGGGTAACGGCTTTTGTCGGCATGGCGACAAAATATGCCGAGGGTGTTCTGGCGGTAAAATATCGCGAGATCGACCATCGCGGCATGCGCGTCGGTGGACCGATGTACTACATCAAGAACGGCATGGGTAAGATGTGGATCTGGCTCGGTGGCCTGTTCGCGATCTTCGGCATGCTGGCCGGTCTGGGCACCGGTAATGCGATCCAGACTGCGGAAGTTGTTCGCACGGTTCACGAGACCTACGGGGTCGAGTTCGCCGTGACGGGTGGCATCATCGCCCTGCTCGCAGGTCTGGTGATCCTGGGCGGTATCAAGCGTATCGCCGCTGTCGCCGAGAAGATCGTACCGCTGATGGCGGGCACCTATATCGTGGTCGGGCTGATCGTCGTCGTGGTGAATATCGGCGCTGTTCCGGACGCGCTGGTCCGTATCGTATCCAACGCCTTCGGTTTCGGGGCTGCGGCCGGTGGTTTCTCCGGTGCCCTGCTCATGCTGGCCATGCAGCGCGGCGTCGCCCGCGGGATCTTCTCCAATGAAGCGGGTCAGGGCTCTGCTCCGATCGCACACGCTGCGGCCCAGAACGATGATCCGGTCGATCAAGGCATCATCGCCATGCTCGGCACGTTCATCGACACCATCATGGTTTGCTCGATTACCGGCTTCGCCATTCTCACCTCCGGCGTTATTCCGGCAGAGTGTGATGCGGGTCTGATCGCGCTGGCCGCGGACGGAATTCCGGAAGTCTGCAATACCGGCGCTCCGATCACGGCAGCGGCTTTCGGTTCAGCTTTCCCGTTCGGCGACCAGTTCGTCACGATCGCCCTGGCGATCTTCGCCTTCACGACGATCCTGGGCTGGTCCTATTACGGCGAGCGCTGTGCGGAATACCTGTTTGGCGAGAAGATCATCATGCCGTTCCGCTGGATCTGGATTGCCATGATCGTCGCCGCGACCATGTTGCTTTATGCCGGTGATGATCTCACCACGCTGATGAACACGGTCTGGCTGACGACGGATACGCTGACCGGTCTGATGGCGGCACCGAACCTGATCGCCTTGCTGGCCCTGTCGCCGCTGGTGTTCAAGCTGACGAAGGAATACTTCGCGCGGCTCGAAAACCCGGAGCCGGCTGCTGAAGCGGCTGCATCCGAGGCGAGCGATGAGGATGCGGACAAGCCCGAGGGTTGATGTCCTCGGCTTCAACGCCTTCGAAATCCCAGGGAAAGGCCTCGCTTCGGCGGGGCCTTTTTCTTTGCGCGCTAACGGGGCTGGCGGGTCTGGATGTAAGCGGTGAAGAGAATGCCGAGCGCAATCCCGAACAGATCCGCCACCACGTCCCAGACCGAGGCGGTGCGCCCAACGAAATCCATCGCCTGAACGTATTCAATGGCGACACCGTAGCCCAGCAAAAGGAGGGCCGGGACTGGCCAGGGCAGGCGAGGCCAACCGAGGCGCAGGAGACCCGTCAGGGTGAAAAATGCGGCGGCGTGTTCAATCTTGTCCCGACCGAACAGGTCCCGATAGGACGCGGAACCGGGTTGCAGGGCGAGGTCGGTCACCAGTATCAGCGTCGTCAGGAAAAGGACGCGACCCGCCCAACGCAGTCCCGCATCTGGACGCCGGGCGTCAGGGTTTCTAGTTTCCGCCGACATGTTTCAGGACAGGCCCCTTCATGACCAATTTGCTTCTTGATCTCGACCGTCTCACGACGCCCCGCAATGACTGGACGCGCGAGGAAGCAGCGCAGGTGTACCGCGCACCCTTTAACGATCTGATATTCGCTGCCCAAAGCGTGCACAGACGGTGCCATCCGGCGAACCAGGTCCAGACCAGCCAGCTTCTGTCGATCAAGACGGGCGGTTGTGCGGAAGATTGCGGCTATTGCAATCAATCAGCCCATTTCGACACCGGTCTCAAAGCGTCCAAGCTGATGCCGGTCAACGAGGTGCTTGATGCCGCCAAGAAAGCCAAGTCCGGTGGCGCGACACGCTTTTGTATGGGCGCCGCCTGGCGCGAGCTGAAGACGCGTGATGAAGACGCGATCTGCGAGATGATCTCGGGCGTGAAGGCGCTCGGCATGGAGACCTGTGTCACGCTGGGCATGCTGGATGACGGGCAGGCCGAAAAGCTGCGGACGGCGGGCCTCGACTATTACAATCACAATCTCGACACGGCCCCGGAAGATTATGGGCGAGTGATTTCAACCCGCACCTATCAGGACCGTATCGACACGCTTGAGCGTGTTCGCGGCGCCGGGATTCACGTCTGCACCGGGGGTATCATCGGAATGGGTGAGCCTGAGAGTGCGCGCATTGGTCTGATCGCCGAACTCGCCAATATGGACCCGCATCCGGAGAGCGTTCCGATCAATCACCTCGTCGCCGTGGAAGGCACGCCGCTGGGTGGCAGCCAACCGCTCGACGGGATTGATTTCGTCCGCACCATCGCGACAGCGCGGATCCTGATGCCGAAATCGATGGTCCGTCTCTCTGCCGGTCGGGAAGGCATGAGCCGCGAGCTGCAGGCGCTGTGCTTCCTTGCGGGTGCCAATTCCATCTTTGTCGGGGAAGAGCTCCTCACCACGCCCAATCCGGGAGAGAATGAGGATTTCGACATGTTCAAGGCACTGGGCATTGAGCCGATGCGGCTTGGGTCAGACGCGTTGACGTCGGCTGAATAGGGAGGCTGTCATGGAAAAGCTCGGGGCCCAATCCGTCCTCGCCGAACTCTCTGGTTGGAAGCCGGTCGACGGCCGGGATGCGATCTGCAAGGTCTATGAGTTTGCGGACTTCAATGAAGCCTGGGGTTTCATGAGCCGGGTCGCCTTGAAGGCTGAGCAGATGAACCACCACCCGGAATGGTTCAATGTCTGGAACAAGGTCGATGTGACACTGGCCACGCATGATGCAGGTGGCGTAACGGCCCTGGACCGTGAGCTCGCCCAATTCATGGACAGTCTGGTCTGATCAGTCCGCGTGGATGATGACCATGCCGAGCAGGACTTCGGCGCCGCTTTCACCCAGAGTCAGATCTGTCGCTTCCTGTAGCATGGCGGCGATGCGATCCGCGTCCGGGATATCCCCGAACTCGTAGTACATGCCCGTGTAGAGCGTCAGCGTCGAGATATAGGCGTTGCGCAGGCGCGGCATGAAGCGGTCCACGCGGCGACGCAGGGCCGGATCGTGCACTTCCAGACCCGCCTCGATCTGCAGCAGGCCACGCGCCCGGCGTTGCGACTGCACCGTCGCGACCAGTGCTGGCAGGGGCATATAGCTTGAGGATGAGGTCAGATTGCGGTGACGGCTGTCATCGCTCTGGGCTGGAGCGCTGCCGCTCCCTCCGCTTCCACCTGCGGCATGAGACGGTTCGGACAGGGCAATGGAAAGCACCATCGCCAGACCGATCACGAGGAATTTTGAAACCTGGTCAACACGCATCATGCGTGCGGTTTAGCACGCGGCGGTAAAGGAAGGGTTCGTGTAGTGGTGGCGCGTGCGCTCGACATGCATGATGGAGCCGCGCTCTTCCAGGCGTGCCGTGTGTTCATTCGACGTCAGCGGTGTCATGGAGACGTAGAGATACCAGACCCCGCTACCGGCACGGACCGGGGTGCAAACAGAGTCCCAGAAATAGCGCTGACCCTTCCATTCGGCATTCCAGAGAATGTCGATCCGGGTCGTCGAGCCATCAAAAATGCCGGACCGGTCAAGCGCGCCGAGGACTTGCTCGCCATCGGTCAGCATTTCCAGCTTGATCGGCTGGCCCTCGTTCGAGAGCTCGAAGAGTGGTTGATCCTTGAAGCCCTGGCTGAAGGCCACCCAGTTCAGACCACTCGCTTCGGCTTTCACCACCGCACAGATGTGGGGGCTGATCCGCGTGCTTTTCAGAACAAAGTCGAGAACGTCGAGTTGTGCCGGATTGGACACGAGAGACCGGATCTTGTGCTCAAGCGCGTCCTTCGGTTCGGCTTTTCCGGATTCCAGTCGTGAGACATAGGCTTGGCTGATCTGAAGAAGATCTGCCAATGCTTCCTGTTTCAAACCGTTGCGCGCGCGATAGCTGCGCAGTTCCAGAGACCAATCCATCGAACTCACTTGTACCACATTCTACTTGCGAAGGATTCACAATTGCGCGACCACGCGCCCCGCGCAAGGCGCAGCTCGCACGATTAACTTTCATAATTTATCGCGGGCCCGGACTTGCCTTGCACGTAGAAATAGTGTCCGCAGGCCTCGCGGCGCGTCATGCTGGACGATGTGAGGGGATGCGGGCTAGAAAATCAGTCTTGCCCCATCCAGCCGGAAAGATTGCCCCATGTCCCCAATTGATGGCCTGATTATCTACATTGTGAGCCCGCTTTTCTCCCTGCTCTGGTGGATCGTGCTGATCAGCGTGGTGATGAGTTGGCTGGTCGGCTTCAATGTCATCAATACGCACAACCAGTTTGTTGCGATGGTTTACCGCATGACCCATGCGGTGACGGAGCCGCTCCTGCGGCCGATCCGCAATATCCTGCCGCCTCTCGGCGGCATGGACTTCTCTCCGATTGTCCTGCTTTTGCTTATCGGTTTCATCCAGGGCTACGTCCTGATGGAACTCATGCGCTACCTCTGACCCATGTATGACGCGACGCCGGACGGGATCGAGCTGCACGTGCGTTTGACCCCGGGGGCGGCGCGCGACGGCGTGGATGGCTGCGTCGAGCGCGATGACGGGCGGACCTATCTCGCCGCGCGCGTCCGGGCGAAACCCGACAAAGGGCAGGCGAATACTGCCCTGATCAAGGCCCTTGCACGCTGGGCATCCTGCGCAAAGCGGGATATCGAGCTTTTGCGCGGCTCGACGTCGCGCATCAAGACACTCCGGCTCACCCTCTCGGGGGCAGCCCGGACCGAGTTGATAGCCAGACTGGAGGCCCTATCGCATGAGCGCTCAACTGATTGACGGGAAGGCGATCGCTGCCGAGATCGACGCCAGGGCGGGAGAGGTCGGCGCCACGCTCGCGAGAACTCTTGGTCGTGCGCCGTGTCTGGCGGTGGTCCTGATCGGCGAAGACCCTGCCAGCCAGGTCTATGTGCGGAACAAGGTTCGTCGAACCGAGGCGGCTGGACTGACCTCTATCGAGATCCGCCGTGAGGCCAATGTCACGCAGGATGAGGCCATCCGGATCGTGCGCGAGCTCAATGCCAATGACGCGGTCGACGGCATTCTGGTGCAATTGCCTCTGCCGGACCACATTGACGCCAACGCTGTCATCGAGGCGATTGACCCGGCAAAGGATGTCGACGGTCTCACCGAAGCCAGCGCGGGGCGTCTCGTTCTGGGCAAGACGGGACTGCGTCCCTGTACTCCGGCGGGTTGCGTCTATCTGGCGGAACGGACGCTGGGCAATCTCAGCGGGAAGTCTGTCGTCGTGATCGGGCGCTCGATCCTGGTTGGCAAGCCGGCGGCCCTCCTTTTCCTCGAGAAGAATGCGACCGTGACGATCGCCCATTCCCGCACGCAGGACCTGCCCGGTCTTGTGCGAACCGCGGACATCGTGGTCCCAGCGGTCGGGCGGCCCCTGATGGTCAAGGGTGACTGGGTCAAGCCCGGCGCCTGCGTGCTGGATGTTGGCATCAACCGTATCGACGCACCGGAGCGCGGAGAGGGCAAGACGCGACTGGTGGGGGATGCGGACTTTGACGCGATCGTCGGTCATGCCGGATCGATTACACCGGTACCGGGGGGAATTGGTCCAATGACTATTGCCATGCTGCTGCGTAACACTGTAAGAGCTGCAGCCTTGCGTTGTGGGGCTGAACTTCCGAACGATTTTTAGGGTTTAAATCCGGTCAAATCGGCGTAAACGGTTCGGTAATGCAACATGAATATCCTATGCATGCTAGGGAGGAAAGCATGGGACTCCAATCACTTAGGGTTCTGCATGTCGAAGACGATTTCGCGGATGCGATGCTGGTTCAGCACGCTGTCTGCGAAGCTGGCGATTACGACATAGAGTTTGAAGTGGCTGGAACGTTGAAGGAAGCACGCCGGAAGCTGGAGCGTGAACAATTCGACCTGATCCTCCTGGATCTTCGCCTGCCCGACTCCGTCGACCCGAAGGACACCTTCATGACCGCGCAGAGCAGCGCGGGAGATACACCCCTTCTGGTGCTTTCCGGGTCGATGAGCGTGGATGACATGTATATCCCGGCAGATATCGCCCGGCTCGACAAGAACGCCAGTTTCCGCGCGCCGCGTGGCGAAGCTCCCGTTCATCTGGCGCATGTGATCCGTGAAGCCGCAGAGCACACGGATATTCAGGCGATCTAGCCTCTTTTTTCTTCCATTATCACGCGAGCGCTTTATCACTTGCTCCCCTATCCAGGGAGGACCGGTGCATGCGCGAAGCTCACGAAATCGACTACAAGATCTGTGGCGAGGACATCCAGTTTGTCGAAATCGAACTCGATCCGCAGGAAAGCGTAATCGCCGAAGCCGGATCGATGATGTACAAGTCGCCGGAGGTCTCCATGGAGGCGATTTTCGGCGATGGCTCGTCGAAGAACCAGGGCTTCCTTGGCGCGCTTGCAGGGGCAGGGAAGCGCATCCTGACTGGCGAGAGCCTCTTCATGACGCTCTTCACCCATGAGGGGCAGGGCAAGGCGCACGCGGCGTTCGCCGCTCCGTTTCCTGGGACAATCATTCCGGTTCACCTCCCCGATGTGAACGGGGAACTGATTTGTCAAAAAGACAGTTTCCTCGTCGCCGCCAAAGGGGTGTCGGTGGGTATCGCCCTGCAAAAACGGATCATGACCGGCCTGTTCGGTGGTGAAGGCTTTATCATGCAGCGCCTGGAAGGTGACGGTTGGTGCTTCATCCACGCCGGCGGCACGCTGATTGAACGAGAGCTGGCTGCGGGCGAGGAAATACACGTCGATACCGGTTGTGTGGTCGCCTACACCAATACGGTCCAGTTCGACATCGAGCGCGCGGGCAATATCAAGTCGATGATTTTCGGTGGCGAAGGCGTCTTCTTCGCCCATCTCAAGGGGCCAGGCAAAATCTGGCTCCAGTCCATGCCATTCTCACGTCTGGCGGGCCGCATCCTCGCCAATGTCCCGGTCGCAGGCTCCGGTCAGGGCGAAGGCTCCGTCCTCGGCCCGCTCGGCGGCATCATGCGCGGGAATTGATCAGGGGTCGATAATCGTGATCGTGACGGAGCCGAGCAGAAGGGCTCCGTCCGGCGGTGGGCGGAAGCCGAGGAAGTCGCCTCGGCCTGCTTCCATCGCGGGAACATCGTATTCGAAAGCGACCTGGCGCATGTCCGGTCCTGCCTCGAAACTCTGCCACCCGCTCGTCCCGACCTCCGAGGTTGAATAGACCACCTCGAAACCGGTTCCCGAGCCATCCATCGCGACATCGGCCTCAATGCGGATCCGGTGCCCGGAGAACTGGGCCTCCTGTGCTCCGGCAATGGGCAAGGCGATACCGCCCGTCCGACCCCCTGCGGAGCGGAAATCCGTCTGACCGGACAAGCGAAGCACGCCCGTCTCGTCCCATTCCACGGATTGGCCGTCCCGGGTGAAAACCAGCCCCGCGATGTCTGCACTCGGCGTGAACACGAAGCGTTGCGCATCTACCGCTTGAAAAACACTGCCGCCATTTCGGATCAGCTCGTTCGTGTTGAGGAATTGTCCCGCGACCCGATCCTGGTCGTCGACCGCGGTTTCTCCCTCTGATTGATCTCCACCAGCACGGCTGGACAGGGACGGGGAGGCCGGACGAATATTTCCAAAGAGGTTGGAGCCCGGCGCGATCTCAAACGCCTCGCCAAAAGTCTCCCGAACATGATCGCCAAAGGCCTGCGCGGCGCCAAGGGTGAGGTGGAAGCCGTCGAACAGGGTCGGGGTCATGTCGTCGACCATGACGTGGCAGCCGATGGTCGGGCAGAAATAAGGGCGTTTCGGGATAAAGATTCCGCCCGCCGAGAGAGTCACCGGTTCCAGACGTT
>Ga0209273_10000897_pt1 | contig 31465 bp, 30 predicted proteins | sample tdAd471_FD_187126 | JGI IMG/M metagenome (GOLD analysis project Ga0209273, IMG submission 187126) | Marine sediment microbial communities from the Atlantic coast under amendment with organic carbon and nitrate - tdAd47.1 (SPAdes)... | ecosystem: Environmental > Aquatic > Marine > Coastal >...
CCGTGCTTGACTCGGTACCGAGGCCGAGGAATTTGATGCGCGTCGGATCGACGTCGTACTGGTCGATCAACCGCATAACGGACGTCGCGGCCATCGTGTAAACGCTGTGATTCGGCCCGCGCATGCGAAAGCTCCGGCCGACAACTTCGCGAATCTTGGGCCAATGGCTGCCGGTCCAGTCACACCAATCTTCGAGCCACACGCGGTACGGCGGCACGTAGGCGGCGAGACCTGATATTCCGATGGTTTTTCTGGTGGACTGGTTCATTGGCAAGACTTCACGTAGCCCGGGAATTCTAGAGGTCCGAGCCCCGCCGCTCAACTACTTATTCGACCCTGACCATATCACCCCGGGCAGGGCTTATGAACAATCGCCTGACGATGGAGAATTCTCGGGGTCTCGAAAGGTACAAGGGGCACGGCTCAGGGGGCAAAAGCGGCCATTGTCACCGCGCCAAGCATCGTCATCGTGAAGCCTGCCAGGTAAGAGACAGTCAGGACGATGTACTTCAGTGACGTCATGAAACGGCCCTGGCCGTACACCCGGCGCATCGAGATAAACAGGTACACGGGCACATAAAAGGACGCGGCGATGATGACCAATGTGCCGATCGCCACGGGAACGGGCAGCAAAGCTGTCAAACGGGAGAGGAGGATCTGCAGCACGAGTATCAGGAAGAAGAAAGCGTGGAAGTGGACGAAGAACAGCAGATGTTCGACATAATAGCGGCGGGACAGCGGATACAGCGCCTTCAGCACAAAGGCCATGAGCGGCAACAGCACGATCAGTGCGACGGGAATATTGTCCACCAGGTTTGACAGAAACTGGCGGCCGTTGTCCTTCCTGATCTCTTCGCATACGCTCAGGACCCGTTCCGGTGTAAGGCGCCGCTTCAGCCACTCTGGTCCGTCGATAGTGAAGTCATCGATCTCGCACGCGGTCTCGGCCGACCCGTCGTCATTGATTCGAATGTTGAAGCCGTCTTCGAGATCCTCGACCTCTTCCCGGGCTTCTTCCGGCACCTGCGCGCCGCTAACGACGATCCCGTCGGCGGCCAGCTCCTCCAACGCCTCTTCGGCCTGGCGCTGTTCCTCAGCCTCCTCCTGCGCGAGGGTGTCGGGGTCGTAGAAAATACCGAATGTCTCGCGGGGATTGAAAAAGGCGACGAGGAAGAACAGCAGGCTCAACACGAGGTACATGCGAAACGGAGGCATGTAACGGGCCCGGCGGCCCTGCAGGTAGTCGTGCGTCAACAGCCCCGGCTTGATCAGCAAGGGTACGAGCGTCTGCCACAGGCGGGAATCCAGTTCGAAAATGTCGCCGAACGCATCGCGAACGAGTTCCCACAGGCTGATGAGGCGATTGCTGCCGCGCTGACCGCAGTGGCCGCAATATTGTCCCCGCATGTGAGCGCCGCAGTTCAGGCATTCGGGCATTTCGCCTGACGGCAGTTCCTGAGAAGTGTCCTCGCGCAGGATGCGTTCCTGCCATACGATGTCGTCGCCGAATCGTTCGATCGCAGCTGCTTCGATATCGGTCGCGAGGCCGTCGACGAATTGTTCGAGCGCCTCGTCGTCCTCGAGCACGAACTGACAGGCTCTGCCCGGACGTCCATCCTCGTCCGTACCGATCGCGTACTGGTACACCTCCACCATCCCGGGGAGTTCCCGTGCGCGGTTTATCGGCTCTTCGATCCAGGTTTCGTAGTCGCCGATCGAGTCCGGGACCACGAAAACGCGGCTTTCATAGATGGGGCCGGAACGCGTCGACATACAGAGTCGTCAGCCTGCGGTCTTTTTCTTACGACTGACCTTTTTCGTGGCAACCTTCTTTCGTGGCGCCTGCTTGCGCTTTGCGGCCTTTTTTGCCGGCTTTGGCGACGGATCCTGTGCGGGTTCCGCCGTGGTGCGAGCCAGTTCTTCGGGCGCGAAGTCGTCAACGGCGAGCAGCGCGAATACCTTGTCGTGGTAGGCCTGCAGTTCGGCCGCTTCCTTCTTGCTGATGACTTCAGCCTGTGCAGCTTCGCCGATCTGCTGGCCCAGGTACTCTGCTTGAATCAGTCCTTCCTTGCGCGCCTGGCGCAGCCGCCGTTCGAGCGGCGCAAGTTCGATATTCAATCGCAGTGCTTCCTCGAGCAAGCCAACGGGATTTCCGGGCTCCACCGTCGTATACGCCTGTTCACTGAGCCGCTCACGCGCCTCGCCGGGAGTCGTCATCAGGTCGACGATCTTTTTGCCGAGCTCATCGGACGGCGCTGAATACGTGCGGCCGCGCGGGAATATGAACATGCGCAGAAAAGCGGCCGCCCAGCGGTTGGGCAGGTTCCTGAGGAAAGCATGCAGAGCTTCCTGGGCACGGTACATGAGTTTGCGCACGGACCATTCGACCAGCGGCAGATCGGTGGCACGCCGACCCTGGTTCTCGAAGTGCTTCAAGACACAGGAGGCGAGGTACATCGAACTCAATACATCGCCAAGTCGTGCCGAAAGTAGTTCACGCTTCTTGAGGTCACCGCCGAGTGTCAGCATCGCGAAATCGGATGCCAGTGCGAACGCCGCACTGTAGCGATTGATATTCTGGTAGTAACGACGAGTCGGCGTGTTGAGCGGAACACGGCTGAACTTCGCGTGGGTCAACGCGAGGAAAAATGAGCGGGCGACATTGCTGATTGCATAACCAACATGGCCGAACAATGCGTCGTCAAATTCGATCAGTCCGCGGTCGATGTCCTCATCGCCGGCGGCGGCCAGCTCACGCAGAACAAATGGATGGCACCTTATTGCACCCTGACCGTAGATGATCAGGCTGCGAGTCAGGATGTTCGCGCCTTCGACGGTGATTGCGATGGGCGCCGCCATGTAGCCGCGGCCGATATAGTTGTTCGGCCCCAGACAAATGGCCTTGCCGCCGTGTACATCCATCGTGTCTGCGCCGACCTGGCGACCTAATTCGGTGCAGTGGTATTTGAGAATGGCTGACGGCACAGCCGGCTTGTCGCCCTGGTCGATCGCACCTGACGTGACCGATACCGCAGCATTCATGATGTAACTGTGCCCGGCGATACGTGTCATGGCGTCGCCGACGCCCTCGAAATTTGCGATCGAGGTATTGAATTGTTTCCGGATGCTCGTGTAAGCGCCTGTTGCGTAGGCGGCTGCCTGGGCACCGCCCGCGGCACTCGACGGCAGCGTGATGGCACGGCCCACGGACAGCAGCTCGACGAGCATCTTCCAGCCCTTGCCCGCCATTTCCTGGCCGCCGATGATGTAATCGAGTGGCACAAAGACGTCCTTGCCCGATGTAGGGCCGTTCAGGAACGCGACTGTCATGGGGTCGTGACGGCGCCCGAAGGTAACTCCGGGCAGATCGGTCGGAATGAGTGCAGCCGTAATACCGTACTCGTCCTTGTTGCCGATCAGGTGGTCGGGATCGTAGAGCTTGAATGCGAGGCCGAGGACAGTCGCAACCGGCGCAAGCGTGATGTAACGCTTGTCCCAGTTCAGTTTTATTCCGACGATTGTCTTGCCGTTCCACCTGCCCTTGCAAACCACACCGCTGTCGATGATAGAGGCCGCATCGGAACCGGCTTGCGGTGACGTTAACGCGAAGCAGGGGATTTCTGTCCCGGCGGCGAGTCCAGGCAGGTAACGGTTCTTTTGCTCTTCAGTACCGTAGTGCAACAGCAACTCGGCTGGGCCCAGCGAATTCGGCACGCCCACCGTGGACGACGCCGTGGCGCTGCGGCTTGCGAGTTTCATGATGACGCAGGCGTTGGCGTAGGCTGAGAATTCGAGGCCGCCGTACTGTTTCGGAATGATCATCGCGAAGAATTTGTTCTCGATGATGAAGTCCCAGACTGCTTTCGGCATGTCGCCGTGCTTGTGGCAGATCTCCCAGTCGTTGAGCATCCTGCACAGCTCTTCGCACGGCCCGTCGAGAAACACCTGCTCCTCTTCGGAAAGCTCCGCGGCGGGATACGACATTAGCCGGTCCCAATCGGGCATTCCTGAGAACAACTCGCCATCCCACCAGATGCTGCCGGCCTCGAGCGCTTCACGCTCGGTATCCGACATCGACGGCAACATCTTGCGATAGACATCGAGTAACGGCCTGGTGATCTTCTCGCGGCGGAACTCGATCAGGTTCGGCACGATCATGACTCCGAACGCGGCCCACAGGACAAGCTTCCACAAAATTCCGCCGTCACCGAATATCGTGTATGACAGGACGGCGAGACCGGCAGCGATGGTCGAAGTGCGCAGGTCGATGCGTTGGTACGCGAGGAAAATGCCGCCGCCCACGAAGAGCAGCAGCCAGAACAGACTGACGACGAAACTGGACACGCGTTTTACTCCTGGTTCAGGGCCTTGCGGTCATCGGAAACACTATCACCGCGGAACGGCTCACGCCATCGAGCGCGTCACGTCATAGCAATGTCTCGATTGCGGCACGTTCCTCGCGGAGTTCGGCCTCGGTCGCGTCCATCCTGGAGCGACTGAAGTCATCGATTTCGAGTCCCTGGACTATTTCGTAGTTTCCACCGCTGCAGCGCACCGGGTAGGAATAGATGATGCCGGGCTCGATGCCATAACTGCCGTCGGCTGGAATCGCCATGCTGACCCAGTCGTCGCCGGGCGAACCGAGCACCCAGTCCCGCATGTGATCGATTGCTGCGGAAGCTGCGGATGCTGCCGAGGAGGCCCCACGAGCCTTGATAATAGCCGCGCCGCGTTGCTGCACGACAGGAATGAATTCCTCCTCAACCCAGGCCGAATCGACGAGTCCGCTCGCCGGGTTACCTGCCACGCTGGCGTGACTGATGTCCGGATACTGCGTAGCCGAGTGGTTGCCCCAGATAGCCATGCAGCATATATCGCTGACGTGGCTGCCGGTCTTCGCGGCGAGCTGTGCGGTCGCCCGATTGTGGTCGAGGCGCGTCATGGCAGTGAATTGTCCGGCGTCGATATCGGGCGCGTTGCTACTGGCGATCAGCGCATTGGTATTGGCCGGGTTACCGACGACGAGCACGCGAATATCGCGACTGGCGTGATCGTTGATGGCCTTGCCCTGCACCGAGAAGATGGCGGCATTGGCCTCGAGCAAATCGCCACGCTCCATTCCGGGCCCACGCGGTCGTGCGCCTACGAGCAGGCCATAGTCGCAGTCCTTGAACGCAACATCGGGGTCGTCGGTGGCGACGACGCCGGCAAGCGTACTGAAAGCGCAGTCGTCCAGTTCCATGCAGACGCCCTGCAAGGCGTCGAGCGCGGCTGGAATCTCGAGCAACTGCAGGATGACCGGCTGGTCATCGCCAAGCATCTGGCCTGAGGCAATTCGAAAGGCGAGCTGGTAGCCGATCTGGCCAGCAGCGCCGGTGATGGTGACACGAACGGGTGATTTCATTTTAGTTTCCCTGTGAGCCGGTTCCTACAAGTGCGGTCGTCCTGGAAGTCGCAGTAAACAGGTTCACTACAACACTCAGGGGCGGCGATTCTAGCACCCGTACGGAGGTCGCGGCATCGGGAACAACCGAAACTAGGACGTGAGTATCCTAGTCACCGGGAATAGTGCGGCGAGGCATCGGCATGAGTCCCTCCGCGCCCGGAAACGACTCTTTGAGAAGGTCGCGCTCGGTTTTTGCGGCTTCCAGCAGGCCCTGCTGCTCCAGTTCCAGGATGCACGCCAGCCAGTCATTCGGATCCTCGGTCTCTGATTCTTCGCAATAGCGCTCCACAGCAGCGTCGCTGGCCAGTCCGACGGTCGGGGCAAATTGCGTCAGTGAATCGACCGACTCCTGATTGCTGCCTGTCTGCAGGCGGGCACGGTTTTCGGCGTCGCGCAGAAGTTGCCCGTCATCCTGGCCTGCTTCCGATACAGCCTCCTGCTTTTCTGCGCGCACGCGGTCCGATCGTGGTGTGTCCGAGCTTTTCGCTCTCGCAGCCGGAGCGGCCATGCCTCCCGTGGCGGGCAAGGACACGACGGCGTCTTCTGACTCCTTCACTGCTTCGGCCGGCGCTTCCGGCAGCGACTGCGCCGGCGGCGCCAAATCGGATACCTCGAGCACAATTGCCAGACACAGGCCGATCGTCGCTACCCATGCGGCTGGCCGCAGCCAGGAGATATTCCGTACGTATCCCGGCTTTGCTGCCTTGCGGGCCTCGTTGAGCACGACATGGTCAAGGTGCTCGGGCGTGCGCTCGTTCGACAGGTCTCGATAGGTCCTCGAAACCACAGGATCGCTCAATTCGTCCTGATTTCGTCGCTCGTTACTCATGTTTTCTCCGAGGGCTCATCGATCGCCGCACGCAACTTCCTGACGGCATAGCGCAGGCGACTTTTTGCCGTCTCATGCTTGCAGTCCGTAATCGAAGCGATCTGGTCGAGGCTGAGCCCAGCCTCTTCGTGCAACAGGAATACATCGCGCTGCTCTTCCGGCAGTGTTTCCAGCGCGGCTTCGAGACGGCGCCGGGCGAGGCTCTTCTCGGTGAGCATGTCAGGTTGCTCGCCCGCGTCGGGCTGGGAGTCCGGTTCAACATCCGCGGTATTCGCATGACGTTTGTTGCGTCGTACGTAATCGATGAAACAGTTGTACGCAACGTGGTACAGAAAAGTCGTGAATTTCGCCGTGGGCCGGTAATTCTCGCGGGTCTTGACGATCTTGCCCCATACTTCCTGGAAGACGTCCTCAGCGGCGGCCGGGTTTCTGCACAGCCTCAGCAGGTAGCGATACAGCGCGTCATTGTGGCGCCGGTAGAGAAGCTCGAATGCCGACACGTCGCCGTCGCGGTACCGCAGCATGAGGGCACTGTCCTGGGGCTTGTGCTCCATCCGGGGAGCATAGGCGACGCCTACCGAATTCGAAAGCGTAATACCGGCGGTGGCAGTTGCAAGGGCGCGGGCCACGGTCATGGACACGGCCTCTGCGGCTGGCACGGCAGGTCACCGCAATCTCGCTTCGCGTCGGTGGAGATTCCATAACTCATTGATTTACAAGTTAACAGTGTGAACTCGATACCTCTGTAAACGGCTCATTGAGGCGTATCGGGTTAGAAAAACCGTCGGGAGGGCTTGCAAACTGAATTTCTAGTGTTATAGTCAACTATAACACTAGCTCACTAGCCCGAGTCGGAGCCCGGTCATGAAATCACGCGTCGCCCAGTATATGAATGAAATCGTGAGTATCTCGATCATGATACTCATGGCAGTCGCACTGATTGGGAGCCAGATGACCACTGGAGCCGCTGCTGACAAAGCAGCGAAGAGAGTTGAGTACGTCATCGTGGTCGCACCCGGCAATGACTGATCAAGTGTTTTTCCCGACGGGTTCATTTTCCGTCACCAAGGCGAGTAAAGTAGCGACGGAGTCGTTGCGCCGGCCCGCGATAGCAGGCCGGCGCCTTTTTATAGTTGCGGAATGCGTCTTACTTCCAGGCGCCAGTAACGTTGGCGATTAGCGGGGCCTCGATGGATCCGAAGTGGAGTGAAGATTTACCGATTTATCGTCAGCTGCGCGATCGCGTAGTGGCGATGATTCTCGAAGGTGTTCTTGGTGATGGTGACGCTTTGCCGTCGGTGCGTAACGTCGCCGCTGAGTATCGGCTCAACCCTCTGACTGTATTGAAAGGCTATCAGGAACTGGTTGACGAAGACCTCGTTGAAAAGAAGCGCGGTCGCGGCATGTTCGTCACCGAAGGCGCACGGCAGCGCTTACTCAAAGATGAACGACGACGCTTCATCGAAAAAGAATGGCCGCGAGTGCTGGAAACGATCAACAGGCTCGGTCTCGATGCATCGGAATTGCTGGCAGCTGACAAATCTTCCGGAAATACAGGGGGCGACGATGACTAGCCTCGTTAAAGCTCACGGAGTGTCGAAGCACTTCGGTAATGTTTGTGCTGTCGACGACGTCAGTTTCGAAATCAAGAAGGGCAGGATCATGGGCCTCATCGGTCCCAATGGTGCGGGCAAGACGACACTGCTCAAGGCGCTTCTCGGACTAACTGACTGCGACGGTGAACTTTCGGTGCTGGGTCTGGATCCATTTCGCCAGCGCAAGGATCTCATGCGGAATATCTGTTTTATCGCCGACGTGGCCGTTCTTCCCCGCTGGATTCGCGTCTTTCAATTGCTGGATTTCGTCGAGTCGACGCACCCGAACTTCTCGCGCGACAAGGCCGAGGCATTGCTGGAGAAGACCAACGTCAGCGCGCGCAGGGATTCCCGGGTTCGGGAGTTGTCCAAGGGCATGGTGACCCAGTTGCACCTGTCAATCATTGCGGCGATAGACGCCAGGTTGCTTATTCTTGATGAGCCGACGCTCGGTCTCGACATTATTTTCCGCAAAGAGTTTTACGCGAACCTGTTGTCGGATTACTTCGACGAGGAACGCACGATCCTGGTTACGACGCATCAGGTCGAGGAGATCGAAAACATTCTGACCGACGTCATGTTCATCAACGAAGGACGTATTATTCTCGATACGACCATGGATTCGCTGGCGGATAGCTATGTCGAGCTGATGACGTCCGGCGAGCAGGCAAGCAAGGCCCGGAATATGGGCCCGATCGCCGAGCGCGATATTTTCGGCAAATCGGTAATGCTGTTTGAAAGGCCAGACCGTGGCCGGCTTGGAGAGCTGGGTGAGCTTCACACCCCATCAGTTGCCGACCTGTTCGTTGCCAAGATCAAAGGAGCGGCAGCATGATTGCGAATCAAATTCCCTTGATCAGGCGCGAACTCTGGGAGCATCGCTCGATTTTCGTCACTCCCATCGTGATCGGCCTTATTCTGTCTCTCGGTGTGCTCATGACCGAAGGCATGTTGACTGCCCACACAGCGGAGGTCGATATCGGGATTGCCGCCGCATCAAATCTCCCAGACGAGTCGCACCGCAGCGCGGTGATCAATGGCCTGCTCTTCATACCCAGCGTCATCATTCTGATCGGCATGTCGATATTGGTGATCTTTTACAGTCTCGACGCCCTGTACGCCGAGCGCAAAGACAAGAGCATTTTGTTCTGGCGTTCTCTTCCGGTGACCGATGCGGAGACCGTCATCTCCAAGGCATTGACAGCAGCGCTCGTAATCCCGCTCATATCATTTGTGGCAATCATTGCAACACAGTTGATATCGATGATTCTGACGAGCATCTGGATCATGATTGAAGGCGGTAACGCCATTCATTTGATCTGGGAGCCAGCGTCCCTCGTTAGCTTGTGGGCGGCCACCCTGGCAGGCATGTTGATGTTGTCGCTTTGGTTTTCGCCGTTCCTGGGGTGGTTCCTGTTCGTGTCGGCATTCGCCAAGCGCATGCCGTTATTGCTTGCAGCCTTGCCCATCATCATGCTGCCTATGCTCGAAAACTGGATATTTGGATCGAAAATATTTTTCGAAGCTTTTTTGCTCCGAACAGTCGAACCCGTTCGCGACGCTGCCGAGACGGCCAAAGCCAGTTTCCAAATTTCTGAAAATTTGCGCGTATCGTCCTTTATCGCTGATCCCTGGCAAGCGATCGATTTCGCCAACTTCTTCGCGAAACTCGACTTGTGGGCGGGTCTCATTGTGAGCGCGACATTCATCACCGCAGCCGTCTACGTGAGACGTTACCGGGACGAGTCTTGAGCCGTAACTACGGCGGCTGAGTGCTGATGCCGTGCTTGCGTAATTTGCCACGAAATTGGTGATAGCTCAGGCCGAGTAAGTCCGCGGCGAGTTTTTGGTTGTAGCGCGCCTTCTCCAGTGCAGCGCTAAGAAATTCCTGCTCTGCATCGTTCAGTCGATCGGTCAGCCGCATGGGCAACAGTGGCCGGCGCCGGCGCGGCTTCGGTGTCGTCGGGGGCGACTGCGGTACGGCCAGCCGAAACGGCGAGTCGAACGGATCGAAGGCGATCTCGGTGATTGGTTTCCCGGGATCCGTCTCCCGATAGACGGATCGTTCGATTGTGTTCTTGAGTTCTCTAACGTTGCCGGGCCAGTCATACCGTAACAATGATGACGAGGCGCGCGGGCCGAACCCGGGAAACAGCTCTCGTCTGAGTTCACTCGCCATATTGATTGCGAATGCATAAGCGAGCGGCAAAACATCCTCGACACGTTCCCTCAGTGGCGGCACCGTTATGACATCAAACGCGAGCCGGTCAAGCAGGTCCTGACGAAACTGATTGTTCGCTGCGAGCTGTCGCAGATCGGCGTTTGTCGAGCCGACGATCCGCACGTCGACACGCAAGGTTTCGTTACCGCCAACGCGTTGTATCTCACCGTATTCGATGACGCGCAGGATCTTTTCCTGCATTCGCGGCGTAATCGAGGCGAGTTCGTCGAGAATCAGCGTGCCACCGTCCGCGCGTTCGAAGTGGCCGATATGCGTTTTGACGGCCCCGGTAAATGCGCCTGCCTCATGGCCGAACAGCTCCGATTCCAGGATTGACTCGGTTAACGCCGCACAATTGACTTTGACGACGCTGGCCTCCCAGCGCTCTGACAGGTAGTGCAGGCGGGAAGCAATCAGCTCCTTGCCCGTACCCCTTTCGCCGACGACAAGAACGGGCTTTGACAAGGGCGCCGCGCGGGAGACGTGCTCGAGCATTTCGAGGAAGACCGGAGCCTCGCCAATAATTTGTTGCGATGGTCGATCTGTGTGCATTGGCTCAGTTGACTACAAAGTGTGCAAAAATGCTACTAGTTAGTGAAAATAACCACCTCCAGCGCCCCGTGATGACAGCCGTCAACACGAAGTTATTGTTAAAAATCAGTCTGTTATGGCGTGATATGGGCGGTTGGCACGGTTGCTGCAGAAGTACTAGAGACATTCACCCCGCAAGAGGAACCAACATGGGTATTTTCACGAGATTCAGTGACATCGTGAACTCCAACATCAACGCGATTCTCGACAAGGCAGAAGACCCTGAAAAGATAGTGCGGCTGATGATCCAGGAAATGGAGGACACGCTGGTTGAGGTCCGCTCGGCGGCCGCCAGATCGATCGCGGACAAGAAAGACCTCAATCGCAAGCTCGAGACCCTGGATACTGAGGTCCGGGACTGGGACGACAAAGCCGAACTCGCCATGCGCAAGGGTCGTGAAGACCTGGCAAAGGCGGCGCTGGTCGAAAAGTCACGGGTACAAGCTGCCGTCGACGCGATCAAGGCAGACTATGTTGCGGTGGACGATGGCCTGGCCAAGCTCAATGAAGACATTGCACGGCTTGAGGCGAAGCTCGCCGATGCCAAGGCACGGCAGAAAGCGCTGCTCTCGCGACACAAGACTGCCAACAGTCGATTGGCCGCCCGCAGGAAGATTCATGACTACAAGATCGACGATGCGATGGTCCGCTTCGAGCAATACACGCGACGCATCGATGACGTCGAGGGCCGGATAGAGGCGTACGACCTCGGTTTGCCCAAAGACCTCAATCATCAGTTTGCCAGCCTGGAAGCCGAGGAGTCCGTGCAAAAAGAGCTCGACGAGCTGAAGCAGCGGATCTCCGGGGATCACAAGCAGGCGGTAGAGGCGGAGTAGGCGATGATGGACGGACTTCTCGCTCTTGCAGTCGTTCTTTTCCTGACGGTCCTGGGACCGTTGATCGTCATCTTCTACTTCATCACAAAGTGGAAGCAGGCACGTGAAATATCCGGTGATGATGAACGCATGCTCGAGGAGCTGTGGGAACTGTCGCAACGTCTGGACGACCGCATTGAAACGCTGGAAAGAATCCTCGATGACGAACCATTACACAGGAGAAAAGAATGAGTCAGGGCGCTTGGAATATCGACTACGGACCGTTTCAAGGCTTTTACCGGGATCGTGAGAACGGCTGGATATTCGGTGTGTGCGCCGGCCTCGCGGACCGCTTCAATTTGCAGGTCAGTGCAGTGCGGGTCATCGCAGTTATCAGCTTGCTGATATTTTTCTGGCTAACTGCGGCTATTTACGTTGCCGCAACGTTGCTGATTCGTGAAAAACCGTTGATTTACTCCGGTGAGCACGCCGAGAATGACTTCTGGCGTCGCTATCATCGAGACCATTGGAGGCAGCAATGAGCACTTATGCGTCGATGCCGAACCGTCGCTTCCACCGCAATGCCGACAAGGCAATGCTGGGTGGTGTTTGTGCCGGTATTGCGGACTACTTCGGGTTCAACCTATGTGTGACTCGCATACTGGCATTAATTGCCTTCTTCGCCATGCCGTTGACTTTCATTGCCTACCTGGCGCTGGTCGTGTTGATTCCGAGTGTGTCGGTTAAAGACTATCCGCAACCGGCTGATCCGGCATTTCGCAAGGCCGTGCGCTCGTCGCCCACCCAGACCATGAGTGACGTACGCAGCCGCTTCAAATCGCTCGACCGGCGTCTCGCGCGGCTCGAAAAATACGTCACATCGTCGCGCTATCAGCTCGATCGCGAGTTCGATCGCCTGAAAGACTGATAGATTGACAACGGAGGGATGCGTCTATGAACACAATGTTTTACGTCGTGTGTATCGTTGCTATCGTGCTCGCCGCAAACACGGTGCAGCAATACTTGAAGTTGCGGCACCGGAAAGAAGAAAAAAACGTGGTTGCGGAGGAGACGCAAGCACAGCTCGACAAACTCGAGGAACGAATCCAGGTACTCGAGAGGATCGTGACTGAAAACAAGTTTGATCTCCGGCAGGAGATCAACAAGCTCTAGGGCAAGACCGGCCCGTCTTTCGCAGGTACCGTTGGTCGAAGTTACTCTGATTTATTCTCGGCTCGCGCAGCGTTGTACGCGCGCACCTGCTGATTCCACTGTTCGCCAAACAGAAACTTCTCCTCATTGGCGGCATCGAAACGTTTCGCCAACAGGTCGTCCCGACGCTTGAGGGTTTCGTCGTCGGGGCTATCCATGGCTGCGGCGGCTGCTGCTTCTGCCTGTTCAATGCAGGTCAAATATTCGTCGACAGCAGCGAGAAAGCTCTTGACCGATGACTGTGCGGCAATCATGTCTTCCTTTGCCGCAGTTGTACCGTCTGGCAGGGTCGGCCGTTCCGGATAGTCGCAGGCAATCGATATAGCAGGCACAGAGAGAATGGCAGACACAACGAGGAATTTGATGAGATTCTTCATGGATTCACTTTTTGACAAGAGGGCGGGCAAATACGGCTCACCGGCCCGGTTAGTTAGGCCGCTTATTTAAGCATGATGCTTTCGATGAGTGAAGCCGGATCTAACTTGCTGATTTGCATGAATTGAAATGCGGATGTAGGCAAAAACCTCAGGCAAACAAGGCGCGATGTGTATCTGTTCCCTCGGCTTGTGCCAGCAACAGCTCGAGGTAGCTGTCGGAGCTCATTGGGTCGCCGAAGAGTAAACCCTGCACGTAGGTACAACCGAGCGTCTGCAGGAATGCCAGCTGATCCTCGCTCTCGACGCCCTCAGCCACCACGTCCATATTCAGATTTCGACCCATCTGAACAATGGTACTGACGATCGTGGCATCGTCGGGATTCGTAGCGACATGGCGCACGAAGGATTTGTCGATCTTCAACGTGCTTATCGGAAATTGTTGCATTGCGCTCAGCGACGAATACCCGGTGCCAAAGTCATCAATCGCAAGATGCAGCCCCAGTGCATACAACTGGTCGAGCAACTTGATCGTACGCTCCGGGTTTTCCATCAGCGTGGTCTCAGTGATTTCCAACTCCAGTGATGTTGGCGATACCTCGTAGCTTCTCAGGATTGAACGGATTCTCTGGGCGAAGTTCTTCTGACGAAGCTGTTTGAGCGACAGGTTCACCGACACGCGGCCGGGCGACGACACCGAGCGTTGCCAGTAGCGAAAATCTTCGCAGACTTTGTCGAGTACCCATTCACCGATTTCGATGATGAGGTTTGTCTCTTCCGCGATCGGAATGAAATCGGACGGCAATATCATGCCGCGCTCGGGCAACTCCCAGCGGACCAGCGCCTCGGCTCCAAAGACCTCGCCAGTTTCGAGATTGTATTTAGGCTGATAGTGAACCAGCAATTCATCGCGCTCGAATGAACGCTTCAGTTTGCTCTTGGTCATCAGCCGCTCGACGGCGGCCTCATTCATGTCGGGCACATAATACGAGAAGACGTTACCGCCTGATTTCTTCGCGTGGTACAGCGCAGCATCGGCATTGCGAATCAGATCGATGACGTTCGGTGCGTCCTTGGGGTAGTACGCAATACCCATGCTCGCCGTCATGAAGACTTCATGACCCTGCACAAAAAACGGATCTGCCAGCCGGTCAAGCAATTGTTTGGCCAGGACGTCTGTCTGTTTTCTGCCGGACTCATCCGGTCCAATTCCGTCGATGATGACCGCGAACTCATCTCCGGCCAGGCGGCCGATTATCGAGTCCTGGGGTAGCGCTGTCGTAAGCCGCTCAGCAACCGTTTCCAAGGTGGTATCGCCCGCAAGGTGACCGAACGTGTCATTGATCTCCTTGAAACTATCGATGTCTATATAGAAGAGGCACAAGGACCTGGCGCCACGTCTTGCTCTCGCAATTGAACGCTGTAGCAAGTGCTGGAATTGCATTCGATTGGGGATCTTGGTCAGCGCGTCTATACGGGCAAGGTAGCGAATTCGCTTTTCCGCACGCCGCCGCTCCGTGATGTTCTGTGCGGCGTAGATACGATCTCCGGACTCGGCCTCCATACCGCCGAGAAACGAGCAGGTGTAAGAGATCGGGATCGATTCGCCGAACTTGCTTTCGAACAGCGCTTCGCGTGGCAGTCCGGATGGAGAATCGTCGACCAGCGTGCCGCTCTTACGCGTGTTCACGACAAAGTCGATCGGCATTCCAACAAGTTCAACCGCGTCGTATCCCAGGAGGTGAGATGTCGCCTTATTGACTCGCTTGATTTTGCCGTCCCGCGACGTGACGATGATAGCGTCATTCATGCTGGACAGGATGCTGTCTACGTAGTCACGCGAAATCGTCGTCGTCTTGAGTTTGTCACGCATGTCGTTGAAGACGGCCGCCAATTCTCCGAGTTCGCCGGGCCTCACCTCCAGCGGCTCGCCGAAGTCCGAGTCGCGCAGCTTCTCTGCTTCACGTTTGAGTTCACGAATGCGTCTGGTCTGATAACGCGCAACGAGCCAGATGGCGATGCCCGAGACAAGCATAACGGCCGCGGCCAGCCCTTCGATCCAGGCAAAACCGCCAGCGCCGCCGCGCATGCCGCCCGCGAGTGCGGCCGGGGCGGTGGTCATCAGCGCCACAACGGCGCCGGCTGCGCAGCCAAGCGTTGTCAGGATTTGCGGGAATCGAGGAAGTTTACTGCCGATCATCGACCTGTCTGCTCTGGCAGGCCGCCGAATCCGTTACGGACCGGCTGTCAGACCTGTTCTTAATTATTTGGGCAGTTTAACACCCACGGGAAAAACGCGGCCAGATTTTTACAACTTGGAAAAAAATTAATTAGCGACGGTTTGGCTCGCTCGCCACGATTAGCTGTCCGATTGGCGCTTCTCGACAAACTCCATGGGCTCAGGCTGTCCGGTTGTCTTCATGATGCCCTCCACGACGGCACCTTCGGCGACTGCGATTGCCTCGCCCGACACGGTACCGGTGATTCGCGCGGTATCGGAAATCTCGACGCGCCCGCGCGCGATGATGTCTCCCTCGACATGCCCTGCGATAATGACATTGCCTGCACGAATAGTGCCCTTCCACAGCCCGCTATTTGCGAGCGTGATCGTGTGTTCGATATCACAATCGCCATCGATTTCACCGTTGACCTGGAAATCGCAATTGCCGGTGATAGTGCCGGTAATCTTGCAGCCTTCGCTGATCAACGTGGCTGCGCCGGAGGAACGATCGCGTAAGCGTCGCAAGTGAGACTCATTCATTTTTGCCAGGGACTCGAAACGTCGGAAGACAGTGCGCATAGTACCCGCAGTTGCGCGACTTTGTCAGTCATCTGCGGGCTATTGCGGGCACTAACGCGTTACTTCTCGTGATAACCGTAGCCGATAGTCTCGATCGTAACGAGCACGCTGCCCTCGAAGACAAGGCGCCGCATCAGTTTGCGCGGTCCGAAATTGTAGACGTATTCGGTAACCACGACCTCGGTGGCCAGGGTGCCGAAGCCCGGGTGCCGATGGTAGGTATTGCTTCCGCGCGGCCTGTACAGACGATAATCGAAAGCGCGAACGGTGTGGCCAATATGCCGCACCGATGCCGGCTGTCCGCAAATCGCCAGGACCTGTTGCTCGTGCATGCCGTCGCGAACGAGCTTCGAGCCGCAACGAAATGCGTGCGCCGATTCGCTCATGATCAGCCCGACAATGACTATTGCCAGTACGAGTAGCAGTTTGGATAAGCGATGAATCATGAGCCGCCTGATATATTCGCCGATCTGGGTGGGGCTGTCCCTCTATCTTAGTCCAATCGGGCGCGCCGTGCTGTCGGCCTTATGTCATTTGATACGCGCTCATCGGGAAAGTTCGTTAGCGATTAATGCCGGGTCGCGCGATCGAATTGCGCTTATGGTAAAACGCTGGTTGTGAATCAGGCATTCGACCAGCGCCTCGGCGCCCTGCAGGCCAGTTCCGACTTTTCGATCGGCGGCGGTCTCAGGGGTATCGAGAAGGAATCCTTGCGCATCGATGCAGGCGGCTATCTTGCGCAAACTTCGCATCCATCGGGGTTGGGTTCTGCTCTGACGAATCGGTTCATCACAACTGATTTCTCAGAGGCGTTGCTGGAGTTCGTGACGCCGGCGCTGGAAAGTACCTGGGAGGCGTTGCAGGCGATTTGCGACATCCATCAGTTCACATACCAGCAACTGGGGGACGAATTACTCTGGGCGGCCAGCATGCCCTGTCGAACGCCGGGAGATACAGAGATACCGTTAGCGTATTACGGCAATTCGAACGTCGGGCAGATGAAGACAGTCTACCGGCGTGGTCTGGGTCACCGCTACGGTCGCCCGATGCAGACAATCGCGGGCGTACATTTCAACTACTCGCTACCGGAGTCCTTTTGGCCTGCATACCGTGAGAGCCTCGGTTGTACGTCGGACGACGCCGGTTTTCGTTCAGAACATTACCTGGGCCTGGTGCGCAATTTTCGACGATACGGCTGGATTGTTCTGTACTTGTTCGGGGCGTCGCCCGCGTTGTGCAAATCGTTCGGTGGCGCTGATGCGTTGCATATGCCGGCGTTGAACGACGAGACCTATTTTCAACCGTTCGGCACGTCGCTACGTATGAGCGACCTCGGCTACAGCAATCAGACGCAGGCCGGAATTTCAATATCGCTGAATCGGCTCGACGAATACATCCGTGATCTGAGCGCCGCGATTCGGACGCCGGAGCCAGCCTACGAGAAGATTGGCGTCGTGGTTGACGGCGAGTACCAGCAGCTGAATGCGAACAAACTGCAGATCGAAAACGAGTACTACAGTGCGATTCGTCCGAAACGCGTAGCTGAATCGGGTGAGAGGCCGACAGCCGCATTGCGCCGTGGCGGCATCGAATACGTCGAGATTCGCTCGCTCGATATCAACGTATTCGATCCCGCCGGCATCAATCAAAATACGATGCGGTTCATGGAGGCATTCCTGATCTACTGCCTGCTTGAAGACAGTCCGCCATTCGATACGGCAGCCTTCGCGGAATCGCAGCTCAATCACTCTTTAACGGCAATTCGCGGGCGGGAACCGGGGTTGATGTTGCAGCGTAGCGGAGTGCCGGTGTCACTGCACGATTGGGCGAGTGAGATTGTCGACAAGGTCGGGGCTGTCGCCGAGCTTGTCGATCGTCATGAAGAAGACGACAGTTACCGTGAAGCTGTGGCTTTGATGGCTTCCCTGGTCGATAACCCGGATAGCACGCCCTCGGCACGAACGCTTTACGAACTTCGCGAAGCGGATTGCAGCTTCTTTGAGTTCGCGTTCGAGGTGGCACGGGGACATAAGGCGTACTTTCAGTCGATTGCATCGATGCCGGAGGACCGGGCCAGGGAGTTGGAGGACGAGGCGAGACAGTCTGTCCAGCGACAGCGCGACATTGAAGCTTCCGACTCGATCGAATTTAAGGAATACCTGGCGCGTTACTTCGCATCAGACTAAGTCAGAGCGATACTTCAACACGGCGATTCCCCGTTTAAACGGGCTGTTGACCGCGTATGCGCGCAATTTTCCCCAGGTCCATGTGCGGTTCGTCACAATTTGGCGTGACGACGGTGTGACGGCTTGGTCAATTTAACTAAACTTAAGACCACTTCGCCCTTGTTAGCGACGGACGCAGCACATGTTCAAGACCCTGATTTTCGGCTTTTTGTTGGGCATCGTCGGCACGATTGCAGCAATCTACTACCTGCCGGTCGTCGACCAGTATCGTGAGTCATCGATCATCACGGTGGCGCCCAATGGTGGCAACACCGAGGCGTTTCACATGAATATCCCGATGGATCGCATCATGATCGGGGCGCCAGACCAGGCTGAGCCGGTGCCTCCCGGGCTGGAGTGGCCTGACGGTGAAGCATTCTCCGGTCTGCACGCCGAGCTTTTCAAAGTCCGGAATGCTGACGATATGGTCATTGGGGTCGCCAGCCGCGTTGCCTCCGAGAGCGAGGAATTTGGCGACAGTATCGAATGGGTGGTGCATCTCCCCGCACGGGGCACATTGCATATATCCATTCCGCCGGAAGCCGTCGACGGAGACAGCAGGGTTGGCACGCTGCGCGCCGGGACGCGCGAATTCGGCACGATGCATGGCAGGGTCAGTGAACGCTGGGTTGCCAATACGGATGACGAAGACGAAGACGCGCCCGACGGCCGAATCGAACTCGAAACGATTCTTGTCGGCGAATTCGCCGACGAAGAACAGGAGGAGACGTCATGATCCGTCTTCTCATCGCGTTGGTTGTCGGTGTGGTCCTGGGCGCTATCGCAGCGGCTGCACTGCTCTTTTATAACCCGCTCGCGGCAAGGAATAAATTGTCACCGTTGTCTGTCAGCGACCAGGAAATCATCAGCCTCGCGTATTCGGCAGTTGCGCAGGATGCGATCGTCTATACCAATGACGGCGAATCGCGGGTGCACCCGCGCCCTGTCAAGGTACAACAGTTGTGGGAAGCGCCAATTCGGCGAACCGATGTACTCGTTACCGTGTTGTCGGACAGCCGTAACAATCCGGCGGGTATCGGTATCAAATTCATGTCCGACTCTGAACAGACCCGTCTCATCAACGGCGATGCGCTTGTCGACAGTGCCTGGCATATCGTCTTGCCGGAGCGCGGTAGCTTGTTCGTGTCTCAGACCGAAAACTACTGGAATTTCCTGCGGCAGATCGTGGTGCCCGCCTACTGGAGTTCCGGTGACAGCTGGAAAGGAATGTGGCATGGCAACACGACCATCGGTCCCGGGGCGCTCGGTACCGCCCGAGTGTGGGGTGGTTACGGCGAATTTGCCGGCCTCGATTCGGAGGCGGTCGAAGCAATATCAGCGCGTGCCTACTCGGTGGCGGAAGGACCTGTCGCCATGGAAGGAAGCCTGACGATCGAGGTTGCCAATCGGGTCGAATCGCAAGCGGCCGAGCTAGTCACGAATTAAGACTCTCGACCTGCGCGAGGTCCCGCAACTGAGTTCCTGAATCCGCGAGACGTTGCGGATCTATAACCATGCGTGCTGCGATCAGTGCTTTCGATTGAACAAAGTCACGCGGCGCATTGACCGCATCGCACGCGATCAACCGGCCTGCGCGCAAGTACAGGCAGGAAAACGAGGCCGCTTGCGGGTCACCGCGCACCACTACGTCATCGTAACCGTCCGAAATCCCTGCAATTTGAAGTTTCAGGTCGTACTGATCCGACCAGAACCAGGGCACCTGTGCATAGGCGGTGTCTTCACCGCAGATATTGGCAGCGGCTGTCTTCGCCTGTTCCAGCGCATTGTGCACGGATTCGAGCCGGAGCCGCCGGCCATAAATACTGTTGGGATGAGAAGTACAGTCGCCGACTGCGAATATATCGCCATCCGAGGTTCGGCAGTGGTCGTCGACGACGATGCCGTCTTCCACGTGCAGGCCGGCCGCCGTGGCAAGTTCGGTGTTAGGGACAATGCCGACGCCAATGACGACGGTATTTGCGGATATCGTTCGACCATCACTGGTTTGAACGGCCTGGACCCTGTCGTTGCCGACGAACGATTCGAGCCCCGTTGAAAGCAGCAATTCGACCCCGTGCCTCTCGTGCTGTGCCTGGTAGAAGTCGGACACGGCAGGCGACACGACGCGGCTCATGACCCTGTCGGCCATCTCGAGAACCGTGACATTGCGACCCAGCTGGCGGGTAACGGCGGCGACTTCAAGCCCGATGTAGCCGGCGCCGACGATAACGACATCTGCCGCGACGTCCAGGTCGCTGCGGATGCGATCGACGTCATCGATCGTCCGCAGGTAATGCACCCCATCCAGGTTGCTGCCTTCGACGTTCAGTGGACGTGGCCGCGACCCCAGCGCGAGGACGAGCTTGTCATAGTCGACCCTGTCACCTGAGGCAGTCTCGATGTTGTGATCTGCGTGGTGAATGGCCGCTATCTCTGTGTTCAGGCGAACCTCGACGGCCGGTTCGTCGTAGAAATCGGGTGGTTTGAAATGCAGGCGCTCGGCCGGCAGTTCGCCGGCCAGGTACTTCTTCGATAGCGGTGGGCGCTGGTAGGGCAGCCAGCTTTCTTCGCCGATGAGTACGATATCGCCATCGAACTGTTTTTGCCGCAGTGTCGCTACGACCTGTCCGGCCGCATGACCGGCGCCGGCGATGACCACTTTCTGTGCCACTGTCCTGTCCCGGCGTTCGTTTCAGACTGGCTGCAGCGGCCAGAGTATCGGTAACAAGATCATCACGGCGATGAACACGACGATCGTCAGCGGCACGCCAACCTTGAGATAGTCAACAAAGCGGTAACCGCCAGGGCCCATCACCAGGATGTTCGCCGGGTGCGAGATCGGACTCGTGAAGCTGGCCGACGCTGCCATCGCGACCGCCATCATCGCCGTTTCCGGCGCGAATCCCATGTCCCCCATTGCGGATAGCACGATCGGTGACATCAGAACGACCAGGGCTGCAGTCGGGATGATCATCGTCGCCATTGCCGTCACGATGTAGAGGCCCATGATGACGGGCCACGGTCCGGCGTCGCCGAGTAAAACCATGACCTGGTCCGCGATGTAGGTCGCCGCACCGGTGTTCTGCATTGCGGTGCCGAGCGGCAGCATGCCAGCGATCAGGAATATTGCACGCCAGTCAATCGCACGGTAGGCCTGTTCCATGTTGAGGCAGCCGGTTAGTACCATGATCGTGCCACCGACAACGGCCGCGACCGAAATTGGTGCGTAGCCGAGCATGACGCTGACAACCACTCCGAGCATGATCGCCGATGCGACTGGCGCTCGGCGTGTATCCGGTGGCTTGCGGCCCAGCGGCGTCAGAATGAGGAAATCCGAGTCGGAGTCGAGCAGTTGCAGACGATCGCGAGGCCCGAGTAGCAACAAGGCGTCACCGATTTGCAGGCGCTCGTCGGCCAGGTCGGCGCCCACAGTCTCACCCTCGCGCCAGATGCCGGCAAGCTCTATGCCATAACGTTCGCGGAAGTTGAGTTCGCCAACGGTTCGCCCTGCGAGTCTGCTGCGAGGATCCAGCGTCGCATCCATCAGCGTCAGGCGTTCGGAATCGAAGGCGCCGAGATTTGCAGGCACACCCGTATCGATCTCGAGGTCCTGCAGGCCGCGCAGGACGTCGAGGTCTTCCGGCTGCCCCTCGATCATCAGCAGGTCGCCACCTTCGAGAACGTCGTCGCCTCGCGGCATGACGGTCAGCTTGCCTTCCCTGAACTTGGCGAGCACGCGGAAGTCGAAAACGTCCGCCAGGCGACTCTTGCGAAATGTCGTGCCGGCCAGGTCGCTGCTCTTCGGCACGCGGACGACGAACATTCGTTCGTCAGCGTGGTATTGCTCGGAGAGCCGCTCGTACGAGAGCATTTCGACTTCGGTAAAGTCCGAGAACCGCTCGAGGTTCTCGACGGCGTCGCGTTCGCCCTGCACAAGGACGCGGTCTCCTGCACGCAACGGCACGTAGGCGAGGCGTGTTAGGCGATAACCGCTCTTGCGTAGCAGACCGACAACGGCGACGTCGAAACGCGTGCGGAACCCGGCGTGACGCACGAGTTCGCCGACGAGTGGTGAGCCATCGGTGATCGTGACTTCGGCGTAGGCGACTTTTGCGGCGACCATCGATTTCAGTACCGGCGCCTCGCGCTCGATAACGAGATCACTCCACCTGCGCAGCTCCCGGAACTGATCGACGCGGCCCTGTACGAGGATCCCATCACCACCCCGCAACACGGCTTGCCGGCTCGGCAGTGTATCGCTGCGTCCGTCGCGGATCAGGGAGAGGATTATCAGTCCCGTGGATGCGCCGATGCGGCTATCCCCGAGTGTCTTGCCAACGAGTATCGAGTCACGCGGCACACGCAAAAGAAAGCTGCGCTCGTGCAGTTTGTAGCGTGAGCGCAGGCTGCGCTGACTGACGTGTTTATCACGCTCTCCGCGCTTCTTCGGCAGCAGGAATCGCCCGAATAATGCAACGAACAGCACGCCGAGCACCATGATTGCGCCACCCAATGGCGTGAAGTCGAATAGCGCAAACGGCTCGTAGCCGTTCAATGCGAGTGATTCGCTGATGAGCAGGTTCGGTGGCGTGCCGATCAGTGTCATCAGGCCACCGAGTAGCGTGGAATAGGCCAGCGGCATCAGCAGCCTTGAAGCAGGAATTCGCGTTCGGCGCGCAACGTCGACGACAACCGGCAGCATCAGTGCGGCGACGCCGATGTTGTTCATGAACGCCGACAGCACGGCCCCCGTGATCATGATGACAAAGATCATGGCGACCTCGCGGCGGCCCGCAAGGCGCATAACCTGCCGGCCGATGACGTCCGCGATGCCGGTTCGGGTGAGGCCTTCGCTCAGGATGAACATGGCCCATACCGTAATCACGGCGCTGTTGCTGAAGCCCGCGAATGCGCCTTCGGCATCGACGAGGCCTGTAATTGCAAGGGTGCCGAGGACGAGGAGGGCAACCAGGTCCATGCGAATGACTTCGCTGATGAAGAGGATCAGCGACACGCCGAGAATGACCAGGACTATGAAAATCTCGACTGTCATACAAACTGTACTGCAGCTAACCCGTTGCTCTTGGTGCGGTGATAATGCCACGATGCATTAGCAATGTCTGATGAATCAACATACCAGCCGCGAGTACCCTTGCGCGCCAGCCTGCGTCACATTCGGGGTGTGGACTATCACGTCAACGAGTGGGGTGACGCGGGTCAGCCCCTGATCGTGTACCTGCATGGTTGGGGAGATGCCGGATCGACCCTGCAATTTGTCGTCGATGCACTGTCCCGCGACTGGCACGTCGTTGCGCCGGACTGGCGCGGGTTCGGGAGAACGAACTCTCGTGCGTCGTCCTACTGGTTCCCGGACTACCTGGCGGATCTGGATTGCCTGCTGGCGGAATTCAGCCCTGAGGGTCCCGTTCGACTGGTCGGCCACAGCATGGGAGCGAACGTCGGCGGACTCTACGCGGGAGTCATGCCCGAGCGAGTGAGTGCGTTCGTTAACGTCGAGGGTTTCGGTCTTGCCGACTCCGATCCTCTCGACGCGCCCGAAAAGTACCGTGCGTGGCTCGAGCAGGGGAAGACGGTACTGACGTTCGGAGCATTCGAAGATTTCGACAAACTCGCGCGCCGCATAATGCAGCGCAGCCCACGAATGACGACCGCACAGGCGCAGTTCGTTGCCGAGGCCTGGGCAATCGCTGGCGACGACGGACTGCAACTGCGCGCCGATCCGGTGCACAAACTCCCCAATGCTGTGCTCTACCGTCGTGCCGAGGCCGAGGCGTGCTGGCGCAACGCGACGGCGCCCGTGCTGCTGGTCGCCGGCGCCGAAAGCAACATCCTGGATTTGCTCGGAGATGCATCAGGTGGCAGCAACCTGGTGATGCCGTTTCCCGACTGCAAAAGCCTGGTGATCGACGCCGCCGGGCACATGGTGCATTTCGAGGCGCCGCAAGCGCTGGCGGCCGCGATCGAGGAATTCTTCGAGCCGACCTTGTAAATCCATCCAGTACTGTATAAAAATACAGACTTTTGCGGGAGGATGGCATTGCAGGCGGCGGAGAGACAATCCGACTATCTCGAACTGCTGAATCCTGCACAGCGCGAGGCCGCGACGTTTGGCGACTCTGATACCGGCAAGGGGTTCCAGGCCGGGCCGCTGCTCGTCATCGCCGGCGCCGGTACGGGCAAAACGATGACGCTGGCGCACCGCGTGGCACACCTGGTCATAGAAGGCGTCGACACGGAACGTATTCTGCTGCTCACGTTTACACGGCGTGCCGCGGCCGAAATGACCCGCCGTGTCGAATCGATCGTGCGCCTGGCACTGACGGGTGGCAATCAGCCGCCATTGCCTGCCGGAGTACTGCCGTGGTCGGGGACCTTTCATTCCGTCGGCAACCGGTTGTTGCGTCGATTCGCCCACAACCTCGGTCTTGACCCGGGCTTTTCCGTGCTGGATCGCGGCGATGCCGCGGATCTCATGGATGTCGCCCGGCACGAGCTGGCGCTGACGAAGAAATCACGGCGCTTTCCGAAAAAGGACACCTGTCTTGCGATTTATTCACGCTGCGTCAATTCCCGCGGCGCCCTGGAAGAGACACTCGACGAGGTTTATCCGTGGTGTGCGGATTGGGAGCAGGAACTTCGTGAGCTGTTTCGCCACTACGTCATTCGCAAGCAGCAGACGCAGGCGCTCGACTACGATGACCTGTTGCTTTATTGGCATCACCTCGTGGATGAGCCGGAGTTTGCGGAAGAGATCGGTTCCTGGTTCGACCACGTTCTCGTTGACGAGTACCAGGACACCAACCTGTTGCAGGCGCAGATTCTCAACGCGCTGAAGCCGGAAGGTCAGGGCATGACTGTCGTCGGCGATGACGCGCAGTCCATTTACTCGTTCCGCGCGGCCGAAGTGGAGAACATCCTCGGCTTTCCCTCGCAGTTTTCTCCCGAGGGTCGCGTCGTCACGCTCACACAGAATTACCGCTCGACGCAGTCGATACTCGATAGCGCCAATTGTTTGATTGGCGCGAGCGAGCGTCGCTATGAGAAGAGCCTGATATCGGAGAAGGCCGTAGGGGGCAAGCCACGGTACGTCACGGTCGAGGATGGTGATGCAGAAGCCGAGTTCGTCGTCGAGGCAATACTCGCCAACCGGGAGGAAGGCCTGCAGCTCAAGGATCAGGCGGTGCTGTTTCGTGGCTCACACCACAGCGACAGGCTCGAGATCGAACTGATTCGCGGGAATATTCCCTACGTCAAATACGGTGGCCTGAAGTTCCTCGAAGCCGCACACGTCAAGGATGTCTTGTCGTTGCTGAAATGGGCCGAGAATCCGAAGAACGAAGTCGCGGCGTTCCGGGTTCTGAAAATGTTGCCAGGCATGGGTCCCGGATATGCATCGCGGTGTTTCGAGCACCTCGCGGTGGCGGACTATCGCTTGTCGTCGTTACGGTCGTTTCGGCCACCGTCGGCGACCTGGCCGGAATGGGTGAGATTCTGTGACCTGATGGAGGTGCTGTCATCGGCCGAGATCGACGACCGTGGTTGGCAGGCACAGCTCTCGGCCGTCAGGCGGTGGTATCGGCCGCACATGGAGCGAATTTATGACGGTATCGACACTCGCGAAGCGGATATCGAGCAGCTCGAACAGATATCGGGGAGGTATCCAACGCGGGAGAGATTCCTGACGGAACTGACGCTCGACCCACCGAGTGCCGCTGGCGATCTGGCGGGCGATCCCTTGCTGGATGAGGATTACCTGATCCTGTCAACCGTGCATTCCGCGAAGGGGCAGGAATGGGATGCCGTATTTATGCTCAATGTGACCGACGGCAACTTCCCGTCGGAGTTCGCAACCGGCAAGCCGAAGTTGATCGAAGAAGAACGACGCTTGATGTACGTCGCGATGACACGTGCGAAACAATCACTGACGCTGGTTGCGCCTTTGAGATTTCATGTCACCCAACAACGCAAGGACGGAGACAAGCACGTCTACGGCGCACGCAGCCGCTTTGTGAACGAAGCGCTTCTGGAAACGTTGAAGCAATGCTGGCACGGGCGCAGCGAGGCATTGGTCAATCGTCACTTGCCGCAATCGGATCGTCAACTGGACGTCGCCACGCGCTTGCGGGAGATGTGGTAACGCGCCGCAGCTACACTAATGTCGTGAACACTGTGAAACTGATCAGCTGCTGCGTCGCGCTTTTGTTCTTTGTCTGTAGAGTCGCAATTGCATCAGAACCTGGAGAGGGCCGCGCCACGAATCGTGTTTTGAGTTTCATTCCCTATGTAAGGAACAATCCCTGCACGGAGCCCTATTGGCAGCTGGCGGTGTCGCCTCCGCTACAGGGAACGAGCGATGGCGGCGAAGGATTCCCATGGCGTGCCTTATTCGGGTACTGCGTCGCAGAAACAGGGCGATTGTCACTTCACCAGGACTGGGTCATCTCATACCTTGATGCCACTCCACAGGGAAATGCACCGGGCGGAGACGGGGTTTCGTTCGGCACGGACTTTTCCTTCCAGTGGCGCCATAAGCAAGGTGCCGTGTTCACGCCTTATTACGAGCTTGGTGGTGGTATTCAGTATGCGGCTGGCACGGCATTTCCGGCACATGGCAGCCGATGGATGTTCACGATCAACGCCGGCGCAGGATTGTTGATTCCTCTGAAGTCGCAGCTGCGACTCAATACGGCAATACGTTACCTGCATATATCAAACGCCGGATTGTTGCCAGAAAATGCAGGCTACGACGCATTCCATATGGTTGTCGGCGTACGCTGGTGAGCGCAAACTATTGGACCTCCTGGAAGAAAAGCAGACAATCTTGTCTGAAAGACTACGTCTCCGGCCTGTTCCAGAATGCCCATGCCAGTTGCAGCTTCGAGGCGACTCCAACGATCAGAACGCTGTGGACGAACCACGGCATGTCGCCCCAGATGATTAGCGCTGGTAACAGAGAGAAGAACAATGCCATCGCGTATCGCCCAAAGGGCAAATGCGGAACGTCGAATCGCGGATGGCGAATACGAACCGCCGTCATGTAAGTCTCAAGCAAGATGAGAATCGGCAGGTAAGGTAACCAGTAGTTCTGCACGAAGCCGGGAATCAGCATCCAGAGCCACAGTAGTGTGGCAATACTGAGGATCAGGTCTGCTATCCCATCAAGATCAACGTCGTTCCCGGGTGGTACAGCGCGGCGCGCAAATAATCCGTCGAGCAGGTCAGTCAGTGCCGCGGCAATGTACAGACCCAATACCCACCACTTGAGGTCGTACCAGGCGAGGACAGTAATGGGCAAGACGCTGAAGATGCGCGCCCAGGTCAGCGAATCGGCGATCGTCCTGGCGGTGTGCTTGTTCATCGTCTGCTCGGGATGGCCGGCCCGAGAATAAAAAAAGGCGGTGGCAAAAGCCACCGCCAATCAGTACGAAACAAACAGCATAAGGGATTTTCAGTTTGTTACGTCAACCTCTTGCTTGATGATATGCACGCGCTCCATGCTGGCATGATCACCATGCGCACTATTCGCATCGATGAATGTTACTTCTCCCGGATGACCGGAAGACGACAACACGTCACGAATCTGTTGCTGTGTTGTCTCATCGAGTGAGTTACCGGTAATGACAGTGACGCCGTTATCGGCATCGTCGCCTTCAATTTTGACGATCCTGACCTTGCGAGCCATGTGGACGTTCTCGTCGAAATTCACGAGCGTATCGGCTGTGTGGTCGCCATGTCCGATTGCGATGCCATGCACGTCGCCAAAGTCACCCATGTCGATTTTCTTGCCGTCGACTTCGAATTCGAAACCGTCCTCGGTACGCAGGACAAATGCCGTCTGGCCGGAATCGCTCGTAATCGTGCGTGACTCGCCGACCTGCATATCGTGCAGATTGAATCCGGCATCCTGGCTGTCGAATCGGAAATGTTGCTCGCCGCTCTGATCGTCGTCGATCGCAACCTCGATTTGCGTGCGGTACTCTTCGCCCGCGAATGCCGCAGCCCCGAGCATGAATGCAAAAAGGCTGACCACAATGCCTTTGGCTGTCATAAATGTCCCCAATCTCAGTCTTATCAATACTTCGATGCACGGACGCCCCGAATGGTTGCAAACTATTTGGAATAAGGGCGCCCGATATGCCGCCAAGGCAGCGGTTCAGGCCAGGAATATAGAAAAAGCGGGGTTTTCGCTCTCTTCCCGGTACCTATAGCCCAGATCGGCGAGGTGGGCCTGAAGTTCGGCCGTCTCGTCCTGTGGCACATCGATGCCCGCGAGAATGCGGCCGTAATCAGAGCCGTGATTGCGGTAATGGAACAGGCTGATATTCCAGTCCGTGCCGATTGCATTCAGGAAATCGAGCAGCGCCCCGGGTCGTTCCGGAAACTCGAAGCGGAAAATTCGCTCATTGGCGATACCAGGGGACCGGCCTCCAACCATGTGGCGCGCGTGCAGCTTCGCCAGCTCGTTGTCGCTGAGGTCCTCGACCCGGTAACCCGCACCCCGCAGCTTGCTGACCAGTTCCTGCCGCTCTGTATTGCCGTGTCGCAATTCGACGCCGACAAAGATGTGTGCGTTTGCGGCATCGCTATAACGATAATTGAATTCGGTAACGCCGCGGCGTCCCAGCGCCTCGCAGAATTGGCGAAAACTTCCTGGTTCCTCGGGAATTTCCACGGCGAGCAGCATTTCCTTTTCTTCGCCTATGGCGGCGCGCTCGGCGATGTGGCGCAGGCGATCGAAATTGACATTGGCGCCGCTGCAGATCGCAATCAGGTTCTGGTTTTTTACGTTATTGTCGACAACATATTTTTTGACGCCAGCAACGGCGAGCCCACCGGCCGGTTCGACGATCGACCGCGTATCCTCGAAGATGTCCTGGATGGCCGCACACATGTGATCCGTGTCGACCGTGATGATCTCATCGACATGTTCTTCGCATAGCCGAAATGTCTCGTCGCCCACTCGGCGAACAGCGACACCATCCGCGAATATGCCGACACGATCGAGCGTCACGGGCTTGCCAGCCTCGATGGAGTCCTTCATCGCTGAAGCGTCTTCGGGCTCCACACCGATGATGCGCACGTCCGGATGCAACGACTTGATGTAGACGGCAATGCCGGCAATCAGACCGCCACCGCCGACCGGTACGAAAATCGCGTCGATTTTCTCCTGTGCCTGGCGCACGAGCTCGACAGCAATCGTGCCTTGGCCCGCGATGATGTCAGGATCGTCGAAGGGATGTATAGAGACGAGGCCCTGTTCCCGGGCGAGCTTTCGGCTGTGCTCATGAGCATCGTCGTAGTTGTCGCCGTGCAGTACGACCTCACCCCCCAGCGTACGCACGGCGTCGACCTTTATAGACGGTGTTGTCACTGGCATGACGACAACGGCCCTGGTATTGCGCCGGTTCGCCGCAAGCGCCACGCCTTGTGCGTGATTTCCGGCTGAACTACAAATTACGCCGGCGGCAAGCGCATCGTCGGGCAACGCCGCGATCTTGTTGTACGCGCCGCGCAGCTTGAATGAAAAGACTGGTTGCAGGTCTTCGCGCTTCAGCCAGATACGATTCCCAAATCGCGCCGAAAGATTCTTGGCCGGCTCGAGCGGCGTCTCCTCCGCAACGTCATAGACCTGCGAGTTGGCAATGCGATCGAGGTAGTCCGTACTGCTCATCGTAATTCCGTCGGGGCGAACGTCGGTTATCGCACACGGGAGCGGCTCCCGCAAAAATTTGTGAAACGGCCGGAATCGGGACTCGCGGCGAACAGGCCCACGTGATTGCATGTACTGATGCCGGATCGCTATCTCCCGTCTCGTCTGAATGCAACGGATTCCTGCCGTGGGGAAACGCCGTTATTTCGCCGGCAGGCGGCCGTGTCATTGCGAAGGCGCTGGTTCGGGCCGGTACAGCTCCTGACGCCGCCGTCGGCACCAGTGGCTATCGGCGTGGCGGCGGCAGCAGTCGTACTCCTGTGCCTGGCCGTGGTAACGATCGAGATTCCGGATCGCGTACGCGCCGTCGGCATGTTGGTTCCTGTCGATGGCCTGCTGAAGGTGCGGGCATCTCGCGCGGGGCGCATTGAGAAGCTGGTAGTTCAGAACGGAGATAACGTTGGCAGGCACCAGGTACTGATGCGTATCTCGGGGAATAAGCATGCGCCCGGGCGTGCGCCGGAGCTGGCCGCGCGTATTGCGTCGCTGCGGCGCGAACTCGGCCTGCTGGGCGAGGAGTTGCAGCGAGAGGTCGATGCTGTCCGTGAACGCGCGATGCTAAACCGCAAGCGCCTCGAATTCACAAAGCAGAGAATTGCGGTTGCGCAAACCGAGCTGCGAACCCGTGAACAGCATGCTGTGTTGTCCGACGGACAGGCACAGCGGTTCCACCGCCTCACCGATTCGCGAGCCGTTGCCGAACACGTCGCCGACGAATTCACGGCATCAGCTTTGCAAGCAGCAGCAACCCGCGAGGCGGCGCACCAGCGTGTGCTCGACCTGCAGGATGAACAACTGGTGATCGAACAGCAGCTGGCGCACGATCGGACGTTGCCGGAAATTCTTTACCGCCGTGCCGCGATCAAGCGCGAAATAATCGAACGACAGATCGCGGCCGGCGAATTGCTGTCCGCGGTGGAAATAACCGCGCCATACGCGGGCGTCGTTTCCGGCGTTGCAGTGCGCGCCGGTGAGGAGGTCGCGGTGGGACGCGTATTGATGACGCTACACAATCCAGCCAGTCGACTTGAGGCGCGCCTCTACCTTAGCCCCGATAACGCCGGCATGATCTCGGCGGGTCAGCGCGTGGAGCTGCAGTTGAAGGCTTATCCGCACCAGCTGTTCGGCACCCGGTCGGCGATTGTCCGCTCCGTATCCGCGACGACGATTGCTGTCGACGAGATTGATGCAGGCCTGGTCTTCAGCGGGCCGGTCTTCGAGGTCCGCGCTGAACTCCAGGACAGCGCAGTCATGGTCAGCGGTCGCAGCTGGTCGTTGCCGCCGGGGACATCATTCACGGCGGACCTCGTCCGTCGCCGCTGGCCGTTGTTTCGCTGGTTGTGGCGCTCAGTCTCCGGAGACATGTCGTACTCCTGACATGCGCGTGCCGCTGATTCTGCAATCGCAACGGACCGAATGCGGTCTGGCGGCGATAACGATGATCGCGAACTGCCACGGTCACGATCTGGACCTGGTGGCGATGCGCAAGCGCTTTGGAATTATAGCGCCGAGTCTGAACGCCATCCTGATGATTGCGGGCAGGTTGGGTCTGATCTCCCGGCCCTTGCGACTCGACCTCAATGACTTGCCGAAACTGGTGCTACCGGCAATTTTGCACTGGAATTT
>Ga0209273_10000898_pt1 | contig 31462 bp, 29 predicted proteins | sample tdAd471_FD_187126 | JGI IMG/M metagenome (GOLD analysis project Ga0209273, IMG submission 187126) | Marine sediment microbial communities from the Atlantic coast under amendment with organic carbon and nitrate - tdAd47.1 (SPAdes)... | ecosystem: Environmental > Aquatic > Marine > Coastal >...
ACATTTGGAGCACCGATATTCGTAAATCGGCATAGCTGTCTCTCACCTTCTAAATTATCGGCCTTGTTCCCTGCCAGCATTAAACGGCTTGTTGCTGACTGCTTATGGCCTGGGGATGCTAAGAATGGAACCCGTGGTCGGGCTGCAGGGCATCTGGCTGATGCAGCCACGAAAGCGCGGGATTATAACCCAATATTGTTAAGTCAGGCACACTTCTTTCCGGTCGGGAAAGTGATCTGCCTCCATTTTTATCCGGGACTGGAACCTCGCCACCGGACCCTCGAGCCTGCGCCTCAACGCGGGTCGCAAATCCCGATGGACGCAGTGCACCTTCAACGTACGCCATGGCGCAAAATCGTGCATACCCGACGTATTGTTTATGTTTCTGCAGATTAATCTATCCCGAACCGGATGATCCGAACGTCGACCTTCGGCGGGCAAAATTGGTCTTGACTTTTTCAAAAGCGTGACGATCAATTACCGACCTGGCGGTTTTACCAAAAAGCCCGCTTTTTTACGGCTTAAATCTTCAATTGTCCTTGCTTGATGTTGGTGAATGCTTTATAAATATCGACCCTGTGGCGGGCAGGAAAACCCTTCACAAAATTTCGAAAAAATACTCTGGAAAGTTTTTTTCAAAACAAAGTGCTCAAGAAGAATCCAGGGAAAGATTGAGCGCATGACTGGCTGCATCTTGAAGGTAGAATTTCAACAAGAATAACTTCAGGCCAATCTGGTCAATAAATGTCGATTGTTGACATCGATAAAACAAGGTTCATCAAGGGCGAGCTTCCTTAAACCTATCAAATCAGGGTATTCCCGACTGGGCCGGCGCTGGAGCGTTCGTCAGTCGCAGGGGAATACTTGTATTCAACCTATACCGAGAAAGAGATTCAATTATGGCTGTGAAAAAAGCAACGAAGAAAAAAGCCGCTGCGAAAAAGTCGGCAGCGACAACTCGACGCGCACCTGCTGTGAAGAAAAAGTACACCAAAACCGAAATTCTCAATGAAATAGCTCAGAACACCGATCTTTCCAAAAAGCAGGTGGCCGCCGTTCTTGATGAGCTTGGCGTGGTAATCGAGCGGCACATACGCAAGCGATCTGTTGGTGAGTTCACCCTGCCCGGCCTGCTGAAAATCAAATCGGTAGTCCGCCCGGCACGACCTGCCCGCAAGAATGTCCCCAATCCGTTCAAGCCAGGTGAACTGATGGATATACCCCGCAAGCCGGCATCCACCAGGGTCAAGGTACTCCCCCTGAAAAAGCTGAAAGAGTTCGCCCAGTAATCGGTACACGACTATCAGGCCGCCTGATAGCAGTCAGCACCAGGATTGCGATGATTCTGAAGGGCAGCCCCGGGGCTGCCTTTCTCGTTTGAGGACCCGAAAATGCGCGCCAGTCAATTCCTAATTGCCACGGTAAAAGAGACCCCGGCGGACGCCGAAATCATCAGCCACAAGCTGATGTTGCGAGCCGGCCTCATCCGCAAACTGGCAAGCGGCCTGTACACCTGGTTACCCATGGGCTGGCGGGTCCTGCAGAAAGTAACCCACATTATTCGCGACGAGATGGACAAGGCCGGGGCCATGGAAGTGTCAATGCCGGTAGTCCAGTCGGCGGAGCTGTGGCAGGAATCCGGGCGCTGGGATCTCATGGGACCTGAACTGCTGCGGTTTGTCGATCGCCATGACCGTGACTTCTGCCTTGGACCGACCCACGAGGAAGTCATCACTGAACTGGTGAGAAATGAATACAGCAGCTACCGTCAGCTACCCGCAATCCTGTACCAGATTCAGACCAAGTTCAGGGACGAACGCCGTCCCCGGTTCGGTGTCATGCGCGCGCGGGAATTCCTGATGAAAGATGCCTATTCGTTTCATTTGAATCAGGAATCCCTGGATTCGACCTACCAGCAGCTCTACCAGGTCTATTGCAACATTTTTGACCGCCTGGGTTTCGAGTACCGTGCCGTACTGGCGGACTCTGGCAATATCGGCGGTGCGCTCTCCCATGAATTTCACGTGCTTGCGGATTCCGGGGAAGATCGGATCGTGTTTGCCGACGGCGGCGACTATGCCGCGAATATCGAACTGGCCGAGGGCAAGCCGGCAGCGCCTCCGGCGACGCCAACCGGCGACCTGTCTGTGGAAACCGTGGACACCGGCGAGGCACACAGCATCGAGGAACTGGCGGAAAAACTGGGCCAGTCAGCCTCGGCCATGGTGAAAACCCTGGTCGTTCACGGCAGCGAAGCCGTCGAACAGGCTGATTCGCAACCGTCACTGGTGGCGCTGGTGCTGCGCGGTGACCAGGAATTGAACGAAACCAAGGCGACCAGGATTCCGGAAATTCTCTCCCCCCTGCAGTTTGCCACCGACGAGGAAATACAGCAGGTGTATGGCTGCAAACCGGGGAACCTGGGTCCAATGGACAGGACCATTCTCACCCTGGCGGATCACAGTGCTTCGGCCATGACAAATTTCGTCTGTGGCGCCAACCAGGCAGGCAAGCACCTGGTCAACGCCAACTGGGGGCATGACTGTCATTTTGACCGGGTCGTCGATATCCGCGCTGTCCAGGAAGGCGACACGGCACTCGATGGCAGCGGCACACTGTCCATCAAGCGGGGCATCGAAGTGGGGCACATTTTCCAGTTGGGTACCAAGTACAGCGAAGCCATGGACGCCAGGGTACTGGATGAAAACGGTCGAAACGTGGTGATGACCATGGGCTGCTATGGCATAGGCGTCACCCGCATCGTGGCAGCCTGTATAGAACAACGCCACGACGATCGCGGGATAATCTGGCCGGAAAATATCGCACCGTTCCACCTGGTGATCATCCCGATAGATGCCCACAAGTCAGATCAGGTTGTGCAGACCAGCGAGTCACTTTACCGACAGCTCACTGAAATGGGCCTGGAAGTCCTGCTGGACGATCGTGACCGGAAGACCAGCGCCGGCGTTAAATTCGCAGACGCTGAGCTGATCGGTATCCCCCACAGGATCGTCGTGTCGCCGCGCACACTGGCGGATGGCGTCATCGAGTACAAGGGAAGAACCGGAGCTGACAAGCAGATGATCGAGATGGACAGGCTCACCGACTTCATCAGGGACAGGGTAAAGCTGCAGACGTAACCATCGCCGGTCCGTCAGTCCGTGATCCTGAATCCCCTGGCCGGCCGCGAATCCACCTGTTCGAATACCAGTTCATCGACCCGAGCCAGGCGGGGTCCCAGCCTGAGCCACTCCTGCAGCTGCTGGATATTCCCGCGGTTACCCCGGGCGAGAAATTCCACGCGGCCATCAGGGCAGTTCTTAACCCAGCCATCCAGCTCCAGTTCCCCGGCTTTTCGACAGGTTTCGGCACGAAAGAACACACCCTGCACGCGGCCGGATACGAATCCGTGAACTGTCACTTTCTGTTGCTGCATCGTCCGACTTTGACCGGCAAGTGCAATCTGGCTCGCAATACCGCCACTGGTGAAGCACTTCTTATCCCGTATAATGACGGTTCACTACCTACCTGACAACCGAATATGGCATTAGATCTGCTTAACACCCGACGCCTGCGCAACTCTGTTGATCTTCGCATCAATGAACTTCTCTGGGAACCGAATCTTGCCACTTTACCTTGGTGGCGGCGAATCCTGGTTCGCAGCGCACAGATCATTTTTGCCATAGCCAGGGATCTCTCCGAGGGCCAGCTCAGCCTGAGGGCGATGAGCCTGGTGTATTCCACGATTCTCGGATTCATTCCCACCCTGGCGCTGATTTTTTCAGTACTGAAGAGCCTCGGCGTACACAATGCCATGGAGCCCGCGCTGAACACCTTCCTCGAAGGGCTTGGCGACCGTCGTGACCAGGTTATTACCCAGATCATTGACTTTGTCGACAACATACAGGTGGGAGTAATCGGCGTCACCAGCATGGGCCTGTTGATCTATCTTGTACTGGACATGATGAGAAAGATCGAAGGCGCATTCAACTACATATGGAACGTCAGTCAGCCCCGATCGTTTTCAAGTCGCGTCAGTGAATACCTGTTCGCCGTTATCGTCAGCCCGTTACTGATATTCATTTCCATCAGTATAACCTCGTCACTGAATACCGCCTTTGTATCCAACTACCTGGATCGACTGCCCATCGGGGGAGTCATTGTCAGCGTCACGGGATTTATCCTGCCAATGCTGTTCATGTCCCTGGCCTTCGCCTTTGCCTACAGTTTTCTGCCAAATACCCGCGTACGCTTCGGCTCAGCTTTCGTTGGCGGCGTAGTCACCACGATCTCCTGGAAACTCATGGGGGCATTCTTTGGTAATTTCCTGATTTCCTCCGCGCGCGAATCCATTTACTTGGCCTTTGCCACGGTTCTGGCCATTATGATTTTCGCCTACGTAGGCTGGCTGGTGGCCTTGCTGGGTGCGGATATTGCCTATTATCACCAGTACCCAAATAAAGCCAGAAACGGACGAAAACCTGTTAAACTGAGCATCAACCAGAGAGAACAGCTTACCCTGGCGGTGGCTGCGCTGGTGATACATCGATTCAAGAACCGGCAACCGCCGTTGACCGATGATGAGATTGCCAGCCGGTTTCAGACCAATCATATGACGACGGATCTGGCCCTGAATCATCTAGTCGACAGCGGCCTGCTGGCCAGGACGGAAGACGTTCCCCCGAAGTACCTGCCTGCCGGCTCAGTGGACGATTGCACGTTACTGGAAATCTGGCGGACACTGCGTTCCTCCCACCCCGGTTACCTTGACGAGCATGTCGATTCCCCGGAACTCCGGGAGGCCAGTGAGTTTCTGCGCAGGATAGACGCGGTCACCGAGCAGGAACTCGGCAATCAGAAATTCATAGATACCGCATAGTGAGATCAAGCCATGGCTGAAGTGACGCTTTATCATAATCCGGGCTGTTCCAAATCGAGGGCCGTACTCGCCCTGCTGGAGGAGAACGACATCTCCCCGGAGATTGTTTACTATATGGACAATCCCCCGGACGTCAAACAACTGAAAGGGCTGTTGAAAAAACTCGATATGAATGTCCGTGACGTACTGCGTCGCAGCGAACCGGAGTTCGAGGAACTGGGTCTGGACGATGACGACCTGGCCGAAGAAATAGTCCTCGATCTGTTGGCCAAGCATCCACAGCTGCTGCAGAGACCGATTGTCATCGCCGGCAACAAGGCAGTGCTGGGCAGGCCTCCGGAAAACGTACTTGAATTCATCGAGGACCTGTAGGTGCCAGGTCCCTACGTACTGGTACTTTACTACAGCCGCCGGGGAGCAACCGCGAGCATGGCGAACCTGGTTGCCCGGGGTGTGGAGCAGGTTGCCGGCATCGAAGCCCGGCTGAGAACTGTACCGGCGGTGTCTCCGGTCAGCGAGGCCACCGAGCCTCCGGTCCCCGAACAGGGTGCCGTGTACTGCACTGAAGACGATTTACGCAATTGCGCCGGCCTTGCCCTGGGAAGTCCGACCCGGTTCGGCAACATGGCTGCCCCATTGAAGTATTTCCTGGACTCCACCGGCAGTCTTTGGGTATCCGGTGATCTGATCAACAAGCCGGCAGCAGTATTCACATCGACTTCGTCACTGCATGGCGGGCAGGAAAGTACCCTGATCAGCATGATGCTGCCGCTACTGCATCATGGCATGGTGATTTTTGGCCTGCCCTATTCGCTACCCCAGCTGAACACTACAAGCAGCGGCGGCACGCCCTATGGGGCAAGCCACCATGCCGGCCCTGCCAATGACAACCCGATCAGCGACGCGGAAAATCAACTGTGCCTGGCACAGGGTAAGCGCATCGCGGAACTGGCACTGCAGCTGCACAGCTGATCAGGCGACACTCCCTAACAGGCATACAGGTAGCTCCGCGATACCCCGGACCAGACAGGAAAACATGCCCAGAGAAACTGATAAGCACATCCAGCTGAGTAACCGCCTGGTGCTGGGCAGTTATTATGGACTGATCGTTTCTCTTCTATTCAACAGTCTGGCCATGACAACCGGTTTCACCATCACCACGCTGGTCATCTGGCTGCTTCAAACCCTGCCACTGGCGCTGTTCGCACCTGGACTGCACCGCGGTAATGCCCGGACCGGCGCCTGGCTAAGCTTCGTCGTGCTGATGTATTTCACTCACGGAGTACTGGTTGCCTTCACGCCCGGCCGACTGTTGACCGGCAGCGTGATAGTCCTGTTCTGCAGCCTGCTTTTTATCGCCCTGATCCTGTTTATCCGTCGTCGGGGCAACGGCGGATCGAGTTCGCCTACCAGCCCATGATTCCCCGCACCAGGGGAATTGTGACCCGGCGCTTCTGCTCCAGGGACTGTCGATCAAGCTCATCCAGCAGCCGGATCAGCGCCGGGATACTTCGTTCATGTCGCTGCAGCACATACTGCACAACCGCGGGAGCCAGGACGATCCCCAGTTTACGGGCGCGGTCAATCAATAACCCTGCCTTGTCCTCGTCAGCAGGTTCCTGGATTTGAAAAATCACGCAGGCCTGAAGTCTTGACTGCAGGTCAGCCAGGCGTACAGGCAGTTCCGCCGGAGGGCGGTCCGCTGCAATCACCAGTCGGGTATCGGCACTCCTGACCCGGTTGTACAGATGGAACAGGGCCTGTTCCCAGGCGGCGTCACCGGCTACCGCGTCGACATCGTCCAGGCACACCAGGTCCAGTTGTTCCAGACCGCTCAGCATTTCGGGTTCAAACTGTCGGGAATCCGCCAGGGGCAGGTAAATTGGCGAGTGGTGATGACTGGTCAACTCCTGGCACAGTGCCTGCAGCAGGTGGGTTTTCCCCGCCCCTTTGCCTGCCCAGATATAGGTGAACTGTTCATCGCCCCAGAGCACGCCGGTGTCCAGATGATGCATCAACTGCCGATTGCCGGATCCAGCGACGAAATTGTCCAGCGTGGCAGAATCATCCAGCCGGAATTCCAGCAGCAGCTGCCGGGGAGACTTGTCATTCATTTCAACGGGTCCAGCGATAGCGCAATCCCTGCGGATTTTCAACACCGCCGGGTTCCAGCAATGACAGGTTGCGATCCAGGCTGAGCATTTCAACCAGCTGGCCAGGGCTGCCCTGCAATGACAGGTCCAGCTCCAGTGCCTGGCCGTTCACCGAAGTCACGGTGACTGATTCGACCAGAACCAGTTCCTGTAAATGCTTCACCAGCTCTGCATAGGCGGCCAGTGAATCGATACCTTCCACCCTGAGCCTGGCGATGCCCTCCCCACCCGGTGTCGGAATCACGGCAAAATGCCGGGCCAGCTGCGTGGTCACCTGATCCAGTGAATCTTGGATGTAGCTGCCCAGGTCCGTATCGAGGGCATCGAACATCTGGATCCGGTCCTGGAAAATAAATTGCCACAGCCCCACCAGTTCGCCACTGGCGGTAAAGTGCAGGCGCCCGGACAGAATACTGTCAGGGGCGTAGCGCCTGCTGGCCGCGATTATGGCCTGCTCATCCAGCGACCACAGCACATTCGGGCTCAACGCACGCCGGTCGGCGAAATCCAGAAGCGGAAAAATGATGGGTATACCTCGTGTTCTGGCAAACGACTGCATCAGGTCGATTATCGCCGGATTGCTGTCGGCACTGAGCAACCTGCGCTCTCCCGCATCGTTCTGCAGCGACATCCAGACCAGCAGGCTGGGTCGGTTGCTGTCCCATACCGGAATTGCGGCATCGGCAAGCAGCTGGTCAACCAGGTCTCTGGAAAAACTGACATTGAGCAGTTCCTGATCAACATACGTCGGCTCAGGCCGGAGCGGCTGTGACGGGTCCGGTGTTCCGGTGAGTTCCGCTTCATCACCATCCAGCAGTCTGCGTTCAGTGCGGTACTCGATGGCCTGCACAAAGTTCTGCGCCGTGTCCAATGCCTGCTGTATACGGGGATTGTCCACCCACTGCTGTTCCCCGGTCAGCTTGATGATCACCGCAACCATGGCCTCACGGAAGGCACGACTACGTTCCTGGTCGCTCTGATTAGCCACGGCGATCTCGTGACTGTAAAGCCCGGATACCGGCAGTGCCGTGGCGGCGGGAATACAGCAACTGGCCCAGAGGACCAGGAAGACAAGACTTGCCATGGGATGTTTCATGGGCAAATGATACTTGAATTTGACCACGGATAGCACGCAACGGCTTCAGCTGCCATTCAGCACCAGGCTGCCATTGTCAGGCCTGGGAGTGACGATCCTCAGACAAGACTCACGGGACGCCAGCTGGTAAAATCCGCGCTTCTTTCGCCGTCCGCTTGTCTGCATGATTCCTCGGGAACTTATCTTATGGGAAATGGATTCAAAGATTCAGGACACGCTGCCCCGGCACCGGGTCTGAGCTATCGGGACGCCGGTGTCGATATCGACGCCGGCAATGCCCTGGTCGACAACATAAAAGGTGTCACGGAACGCACGCGCCGTCCTGAAGTGCTGTCGGGACTGGGTGGCTTTGGTGGACTTTTCGAACTCCCTTCAGGCTACCGGAATCCGGTACTGGTCTCAGCCACCGACGGAGTCGGCACCAAGCTGAAACTCGCCATGGAGCTGAACCGGCACCAGACCATAGGTATCGACCTGGTGGCCATGTGTGTCAATGACCTGATCGTCTGTGGAGCCGAACCGCTGTTTTTTCTCGACTACTATGCCACCGGTAAACTGGACGTGGCCCTGGCCACGGCTGTGGTCGGCGGCATCGGCAGCGGCTGCGAGCTTGCCGGCTGCGCACTGGTCGGTGGCGAAACGGCCGAGATGCCCGGCATGTACAACGGTAATGATTACGACCTGGCGGGATTTGCCGTGGGCATCGTCGAGAAGGAAAAAATAATCGATAACTCCCGGGTAGCAGCCGGCGACCGGCTGATCGGCCTGTTATCTTCCGGTCCGCACTCCAATGGCTATTCACTGATTCGTAAAATAATCCAGCAGCACAATGCCGACCTGAACCAGGACCTGGATGGCACCACCCTGGCCGATGCCCTGATGGCCCCGACGGAAATATACGTGGCTGCAATCAAGGCCCTGACCGCCCGGGTGCAGGTCAACGCCCTTGCCCATATCACCGGGGGCGGCATCCTGGAAAACCTGCCCCGGGTATTGCCGGACGGCTGTTGCGCCAGCATCGACCCTGATCGCTGGGCGCTGCCCGCGGTCTTTCACTGGCTGCAGGCACAGGGCAATGTGTCTGCAACCGAGATGTACCGCACTTTCAATTGCGGCCTGGGCATGGTGATCGTGGTGCCGGCCGATGACTGCGACACGGCCCTGGACGTACTGAATGGGTTCAACTGCGGTGCCGTGGAAATCGGCAGCATCGAATCTGCCGGTAACGACGCGGCAACCGTCAGGCTGAACCGCCAGTCAACAGGATAACCGGGCCCCGCCGATGAAAGATCCCTGTTCCGTCGCCGTGCTGATTTCCGGAAATGGCACCAATCTGCAGGCACTGATAGACGCCAGCGAGGATGCCAACTACCGGATCACGGCAGTGATCAGCAACAATCCTGACGCCTACGGCCTGCGGCGTGCCCGCGACGCGGATATCCCGACCTGGACAATCAGCCATCGCGACTTCAATCAGCGGATCGAGTTTGACCGTGCCCTGATGGCCAGGCTGGACCGCATCCAGCCGGACCTGGTGGTCCTGGCTGGTTTCATGCGTATTCTATCCGCCGAGTTCGTCAATCACTTCAGTGGCCGCCTGCTGAACATCCACCCTTCCCTGCTCCCCAGGTACCCGGGAACCGACACGCACCAGCGTGTACTGGAGGCTGGTGACAGCGAGCACGGCGCCGCTGTTCATTTCGTCACCGAGGAACTGGACGGCGGCCCGGTAATCGCCCACAGCACGGTCCCGGTCAGCCCGGAGGACGACGCCTCTTCGCTGCAGGAGAAAGTTCACCGGGAGGAATACCGGCTTTATCCCCGGGTGGTGACACTGTTTGCCGAGGGCAGGTTGAAAATGACTGACGGCAGGGCCTGGCTGGACGGCAACGCGCTGCCTGCCGAAGGCCTGCACCTGGAGCGCTTATGACCTGGACGGAACGTCGATTGCCAGTCCTGCTGCTGGCGGTTTGCTGGCTGTTCCCGGCCCCGGGTAACCTGGCATCGGCCCAGAACCTGCCTGACGGTCTCTCCGCCCGGGTTATTCCTTTCCAAGCGGTTTACCAGGCCAGGTCGGCAGGCCTCTCAGCCACCGCGGAACGCTCACTGCACCAACTCGATTCCGGCGCTTTCGAACTGTCCCAGGCCATGACCGTGCGGGTGCTGGGAGCTCGACTCGGTGCCATCGAGGAGATCAGCCACTTTGCTTACGAGGCTGGCAGCGTGGTCCCCATGTCCTACTCCTATACGCAATCAGGCCTGTCCTCCAGCGCCGAGCACGTTCAGTTCAACTGGTTGGACATGCTGGCAACCAGCCGCGAAGACGATGCCCGGACCAGTCTGCCCCTGCAGACCGGCGTGGTGGACAAATTGAGTTTCCAGCTCGCGCTTCGACTGTCATTGATGGATTCACAGGTCACCGACGTGGCCATCAGCATGGTGGACGGTGACGAGATCGAGACCCATCACTATCGGGTTGTGGCGTCGGAAACAGTAGAAACCGGACTGGGTAAGCTGGACACGCTGAAGGTGCAGCGTGTCAGGGAACCTGGCAACAGGCGCCAGACCACGTTCTGGCTGGCCAGGGACTGGCACATGCTCCTGGTCCGTTTTGTCCAGACCAGTGGCTCGGGATCCACAACGGAACTCCTGCTGGAAGAAGCAACAATCGACGGACAACAGGTCACACCATTACCCTGACGGACTGTGTGGCGAAGTGCCATCGGCGGAAACCGGTTTTCTCAGGGAAGTTCTCTTTCCGTGTCTTCCCTGTTTGCCGGATTCCCCGGATCGCCACGCCGTTCGGGCTCACCGGTTACTGCCGGCGCCGGATCCGGCTGCGCCGCGTCGGCGGCTTCATCGGACTTCCTGGGAAGATCGTATTTCCGCATTTTCTCCACCAGGGTGGTACGGCGAATATGCAGGCGATTGGCAGCCCTTGCCACGACGCCGTTGCTGTCTTCCAGGGCCTTGTTGATGAGATCCTTTTCAAGACTGGCCAGGTACTCCTTCAGGTCGACGCCATGCAAGGGTAACGACAGGGCACCTTCCACGGGCTCGCTGTCCTCCGCAGGAGTGGCCGCCGGCAGTACGGGCTCAGGGGAAACACCGGCAGGGGCAGCATGCTGTGGCAAGCCCTCGCCTGACTGGCCGCCCGGCGCCGGTCTGTCACGGAAATGGGCGGGGAGATCTTTTTCGCCGATGATGCCATGGGGATACAGGATCGCCATGCGCTCCACCAGGTTTGCCAGCTCCCGCACATTGCCGGGCCAGTCATAGCGTTTCAGGGCCGCGATAGCCACGGAATTGAAGCGAACGGATCCTCGATTCTCGGCTTCCAGCGTGGAAATCAGCTCGTTCAGCAGCAGGGGAATGTCGTCATGGCGATCCCTGAGGGGCGGCATCTCGATGGGGAACACGTTGATACGGTAGTAAAGATCCTGGCGGAATTCACCCTGCTGAATCATCGCCTCCAGGTTCTGGTGAGTTGCCGCAATGATGCGCACATCGGTGGTGATGGTCTTGATGCCGCCAACCCGCTCGAAACTGCGCTCCTGGAGCACACGGAGCAGCTTGACCTGCATGCTCAGGGGCATATCGCCTATTTCGTCGAGAAACAGCGTACCGCCGTTGGCGAGTTCGAACCGGCCTTCCCGTGCCGATGTTGCGCCGGTGAAGGCACCTTTTTCGTGGCCGAACAACTCGCTTTCCAGTAATTCCCTGGGAATGGCGCCGCAGTTGATGGGCACAAACGGCTGCTCAGCCCGGGGAGAATTCAGGTGCAGGTTCCTGGCGACGACTTCCTTGCCGGTACCGGACTCTCCGGTAATCAATACGGTTACTTCCTTGTTGGCGACCTGTCCCATCATCTGTCGCACCTGCTGGATGCTGACACTGTCTCCCACCAGGCTGCGAAACATGTTGTAGTCTCGGACGCCGCCGAGGTCACGCAATCGATTGTAGTTTTCCCGGAATACCTTGGCTTTGTGCAGGGCGTCCAGGAGCGGCTGGTAGGTCAATGGATAACCAAGTTGCCCCGTTATGTTCCCGCCGGTATCGATGCCGGGGAAATTGATCAGCCTGCCCTCGCCAAGCAGGATAATCGGCAATCCTTCATCCCAGCTGGTCAGCTGGCCTAGCAACTGGTCAAACGGAATGTCACGACACCGCCCCAGCATCACCAGGCTGAACATGCCCGGTGCGGTGAACTCATCATCACGGGATGCCAGCCATCCCCTGCTGTTGCCTGCCACAACCGATTCCCCGAGAAAGCCAAGAATCAGCTCCAGGTCATGGCGGGATTTTTCATCATCATCGATGAGCAGGATTTTATTGAGTTCAGTCACCGGGTTTCCAATCTATTGCAGAATCTGACCTGCCGTCATCCTGCCTGTCAGCAATGGCTATCCGGGCCACACGCCGAAGCCAGCAGCTGCCAGCTTAACAAAAATTCAATGCCCTGGCTCCTCGCAGCCCGGTTTCGACGACCACCCTGATAACCACTGCAACATGGGTTGGCAGGCTGTTGAAACCCTATCGGCTGCGCTCATGACATTTTTCAACAGCCTGCTAGAATGCCACACCAATACCCGGGCAGAACAGTGCCGGGGCACCATTGCCGCAATCTGATTTCAGGATTTCGCGAACTCAACTGCCGGGAGTGACAGCAATGTCAATCCAATGGGTTTATCCCGAGCCTTTTACCATGGAGCTGGTCGTGGATCCGGCGGCCATGGACGGGCTGGGCCACACCAATAACGCCAATTACATCATCTGGTGTGAAAAGTGCGCCTGGCAACATTCGGAATTTCTCGGCCTGGCGGTGACGGACTACCAGGCTCTTGATCGCGGCGTGGCAATACGCCATGCCGAGTACGACTACTTCCAGCCCACATTTGCCGGAGATCCGCTGGTAATCGGTACCTGGCTTGTCCACTGTGATGGTCGACTGCGTATCGAAAGACATTTCCAGATTGCCCATAGGGACACGGGCGATACCATCCTTCAGGGTCGCTGGAAGCTGGTTTCCGTGGTACTCAGCACCGGTCGCGTCACGAAAATGCCGGTCCAGTTTTCCCGAACCTACTCAGCCGCTGTCGTAAAGATTCCGACAAGTTGACCCACGTGCTGCCGGGCCAACTGTCACACTCTGACGGTCATTTTGATAACCGGATCACACTGGTAATCGAAGGTTTAAAGATATGCATCCGACAGTCGTTATAAGTGAGACTCGTCGCAGTCATGATGACGCAGCAGCGACCAGAATTTCAATACCTGGCCAGGCCTGGGCCAGGAAACCGTACTTGAAGAACAGGCGAAGCCGGGATACTGTCCAGAACTGAGAGCGTGATTCAGAAACTTTACAGCAGACCCGTGAGTCAGGGATTTCCTGTTACCAGGACGGATGGGCCGATGGACAAGAAGACTTCATAGTGGAAAAACACAGCTCGCATTCAAAAAACAAAAACAATCTTTCGAAACGCGAGCCGGGCAAGGTTTCGCCCCTTCCGCGAGAACCCCGGCGGGAAAAAGATACTGAGCCTGAAGCAACTAACGGGAACATGCAGCAAGATGAGCTGCAAAAGGATCTTGAATTGTTGGCCAAATTGCGAGAACAGATCGATCAACTACCGGAAATTGACGCCGCCCGGATTGTTCAGCTGCATGAACGGATTCTGCGAGGCGAATATCGCGTGGATAGCGACAGCCTGGCGAAAAAGCTGCGCAAGTTTGAATCTGATTTTTGATCGTCCGTTTATCGCCATCCATTACTGTTGCTTGAAGCTGTCAGGGAGCCCGGTCGGACCCATCGGTCTGAAACTCAAAAGCCGGCTCAAGCTCAGCCAGACGGGCCAGGTCCTCGGGTCGATCAACATCCCAGCGCGTTGACAACAGGCTGGTTTTCAACTGCAGCTGTCGGGCCCGCATGACAGTTTCCTCCAGCACCTGCCCGGTGCCCCAGGGCACACCGTCAAACAACTCTGTCCAGCTGCCCGTGATACCCAGCAACACGTAACCACCATCCTCGGCCGGTCCGAGAACCACTTCAGCACCGCTTTGCAGCCTGACCATGGCGTCTCTCAGGTAAGCATGATCAATGGACGGACAATCAGTACCTACCAGGACCACCGCCGAACTTTGTTTCAGGGCAGTTGCCGCTGCGGCCCGCATGCGCTTACCCAGGTCACTGCCTGCCTGTTCGAACGTTCTATGGTCATGTCCCAATCCGTGCAATACCGGGTTGTCCCGGTTGCCGCTGACCCACAGCTCCCAGGGCGCCAGGCAGTTGTTTTCAAGCATCGCCACCTGGTACCGCAACAGCGCACAATAAAGAGCGAACGCCCTGCGCTTGCCCAGCACCGGGTGTAGACGTGTTTTTACCCGACCGGGAACCGGTTCCCGGGCAAACAGTAATATACGGAAATCCGGAAATTCAAAATTCACCGTTCGCCCGGCCCCGGCGTTGTGCCGTAATACTTTCCTGCCAGGTACTGCGGACTCGCTCCGCAGAAATAACTGAATCGCAACCACCACATCAGCAGCACCGTCCTGAGGATTCCGTGTTGCTCCCAGCGTCGGCTGGAGGTGACGGCGACCTGCCTGATTCGCGCCGGCCGGGAAATGCGACGAAGTCGCTTGCTGATGGCAATGTCCTCCATCAGGGCTATGGCTGGAAACCCACCTGCTTTGTCAAAACAGCGGCGTCGTACGAAAATGGCCTGATCACCGGTGGCTATCCGGGTCACCGCCGATCTCAGGTTCATACACCGTTCTATAATCCGGAACATCCAGAACCTGCCACTGAGCCTGACATCAAACCGTCCCCAGTCAGCAACGCCACCGTGGAGTGCATCCTGTACCAGGAGCCATGCATCGGTTGGCAGAATCGTATCGACGTGAAGAAAAAGCAAAATTTCACCGCGGGCCTGGTCGGCGCCAAGATTCATCTGGATTGCCCGACCAGGGGGCGAGGCCAGAAACCTGTCTGCCAGGGTTTTCGCCACTGCGGCAGCGGCATCGGTATCCTCGCCGCCACCGTCCACAACGATCACCTCGTGGCCTTGACTGCGCCACTGCTGGAGCCGCGCCAGCTGCTTTGCGAGCAGCGTGACATCGTCCAACACGGGAATAATAATACTTATTTTCAATCGCTTGTATCCATCTTTTAATGATGTATGCCCAGCATAACACTGTACGAGGGACAGGACCTGGACTCAACGACACGCCGCAAGAAAGGCAGCCTGTTCAGGAAATCGCCTTCCAATCGTGGACATGAACCCGGGTAGAACCAGCAAGCGACACTGCACAGGTTGATCATTACGCATAGACTCTTGCATAAACAAGGAGAGCACGGCAGGGCTGCAATAAAGGACCTACGGTGAACGGCAAAGTCAGTGCGTGTGACCTGCAGCCTGCAAATTTCTCCCACAGTACGCTAAGGTGAACAACCATAGCGTTGAAAAGTCAGAATCTGAAAAGAAAAGTCCCTTGTTACCGATCTTGTATTCTGGAGACTGATGGTTTTAAATACGCGGCCGATACTAGCCGTAACTGGCAGGCTAATCCCGAATTTGCTGGAGTCGCGGGGACACGACAAGGACTTGCAGGCACCGACAATCACCCGGGAGGTACCTGAAGAACCTGAAGATCAGGAAGAGACCAGGCACCATGACCACTGATCAGATTGCCGGTGAAACTGCTTTAAGACCTGGCGGAGCGATTCGACGGAGTAAGAGACGGTCCGGGAACAGCACTGGAACTGTTTGACACAGACGCTTCAGCCATCGAGTTACATTTTTATGAACGCCAAGAATTTCTATATAGTCGCCACCTCCCCGGACGAGCCAAGCCTGCAGGTAAACATTTCGGGCCCCTACCTGACCCGGAAAGCTGCACAGGCGGATCTGTCCGCCGCCATCGATGAGGCGGTGACTATTGATCCCAGCGCCAAGCACTATATTTACAGCATATCGAAAATCGAATGCCGCAAACCCGGCGTTATTCAACACATGGCAAGTCACGCCTGACGCCTGCCTCTGCCCCCGTGCTCACAGCTCTACAGCACGCAAATTCGCCTTCTCTCCCACCGCCAGCCACCTGCTTACGCTGACTGCGACCATTGAGCAGGCCTGCGTGGTGCTCAGAAGACAAACGAAAAAAACCGTGTCAGAAACCTGCCAGCCAAGCAATTTCCGGTCATTGGTCAGTCGATGACTGTCTGGCTGCAACAGGCTCCGGTATAGCGGCGGACTCTTCTGGCAGTCCTGGCTGTCCCTGTTTTCCTGTTTACTCGCGGCTGGCAGGGCATCGCCTGCCTTCCCCAGGTTGATGGTAGTCAATTCTTCACCATGGAGTGATTCACTGGTAACTGACATTTTAACCCCCTGGTCGTTGACGCTGTCTTTATTGTCGACGAGACCGGGGACAGTACTATGCTGGAAAACTGATTTTTACTGGAAAAAGGTGGCAGATTGCGGGCAAAGTCTTTGCGCCGGCTGAACGGTCAGTGGTACCGTTTCATCCATGAAGACTGTCTTTGATGCCAATAATTCTCTGGAAGCCCACCTGGTACTGGGCCTGCTGAAACAAGTGGGGATCGACGGCATTATCAGTGGCGAATACCTGCAGGGCGCCATGGGTGAATTACCGGCTTTCGGCCTGGTCAAGGTACTGGTGGCAGAACAGGATTATCGGCGGGCATCGGAGATTATCGCTGACTGGCAGCAGTCCATGCTTGCCTGATCGGATACCGGGCTTTCAGATCCGGCCAAGATTGCTGATTGCCTGCTGCCAGTACTTGATATCCCGGCCCACCGATGCACCAAGTCCGTCCAGAATGCCCGGCACATCGGTCTCGTCGACAATAATTTCAAACTGCAGTCGACGGCGACGACCGCTGACCTGCTCAGCCAGTGACAGATTTTTGTGTTCTCCGTGACCTCTCACCCGGTACGAGGTAAATCCCGATACGCACTCCCTGGACATCAGGTAATCAACCATTTCCTCTTCCAGTTCCGGCCGGATATTCAGTACCAGCAAGGTGTTCATGGCGCTACATCCCCGGTATTGTGGTGAAACCTGCTGTACACAATCGGCAGAAGAAAAAGGGTCAGAGACGTGGAACTGATCAGCCCACCGATTACGACAATGGCCAGGGGTTTCTGTATTTCTGAACCTGGGCCGGAGGCAAGCAGCAAGGGCACCAGGCCGAAGGCGCAGGTTGACGCGGTCATCATCACTGGGCGCAGCCGCCGGGCGGCGCCTTCCCTGACCACGTCGGCAACTGCCAGCCCTTTTGCCAACAAATGATTGAAGTGGGACATCAGCACCACTCCGTTGAGCACGGCGATACCGAGCAGCGCGATGAATCCCACCGAGGCCGGTACGGAAAGAAACTCGCCGGTAACCCATAGGGCGATCAGTCCTCCGGTCAGGGCAAATGGAATATTCGACAGGATGATGAGGGTCTGTTTCAACGACCTGAACGTAAGGAACAGCAGAAAAGCAATCAGCACCAGCGCCACCGGTACGACAAGCGCCAGCCTGGCTGCCGCCCGCTGTTGGTTTTCAAATTCTCCGCCCCATTCCAGCGTGTATCCTTCCGGCAGGTCGATACTTTCGCCTACCAATTGCCGGGCCTCGTCGACAAAACCCACCAGGTCTCGATTTTCAACGTTGGTCCTGATCACCGCAAACCGCTGTCCCGCCTCCCGGGAAATACTGACCGGCCCTTCCACCCTGCGGATGTCGGCGATTTCAGCCAGGGGAACATTGCCACCCTGTTCCAGCCCGATAAACTGGTTGCTCATCAGTTCCAGACCGTCACCGTGCATACTGGCATAGCGCAACATCAGCGGTACCCTGGCGCCCTGCTCGATAACGGTTCCTACCCGAAGGCCCTCCACCTGGGAACGTAACCGAGCCTGGAGTTCGTCGGCGTTTATACCCAGCATGCCACTGCGCTGTCGGTCCACCGTTATCTGCAGGTATTGGGCGCCCTCGTTAAGAGTGGCGATAGTATCGACACTTCCTGTCATCCCGGACACCTGATCAGCGATTAATTGCGCATAGCGGTTGAGCTGATCCAGGTCTGTTCCGAATAACTTGATGGCGACGTCTCCGCGGGAACCGGTCAACATTTCGGAAACCCGCATGTCGATCGGCTGGGTAAAGCCATAGTTGAAACCGACAAAGCTATCCATCACATCCCGCAATCGATTCTCCAGTTCAGTCTTGTTGCGCACCTGCCACTCTGCGGGCGGCTTGAGCTGCAGAAACATATCCGTTTCGTTCAGTCCCATCGGATCCATACCGATTTCATCCGATCCGCTACGGGAAACCACGCGGACAATCTCCGGGACTTCTTCCAGCAGTTCACGCTCCACACGCTGGACCAGCCGGGTGGTGCTTTCCAGGTTTATGGAGGGAATAAACTCAAGCTGTATGATGATGTCTCCTTCATCCATGGTTGGCATAAAGGTCTTACCGACCAGGGGAAACACTGCAGCCGTGGAAATCAGCAGTACGGCAGCCACGCCGATAACAAGCCCTGGATAATGTAATGCCTTGTCAAGAATCGGCCTGTACAGGTGCAGCAGGTTCCTGCTCAGCCAGGGCTCCTGCTGTTTTTCCGACCGTATAGTAAAAGACGCCAGCACCGGAATTACCGTCAGCGACAGCAGGAGCGAACCAAGTAGCGCGAACACGATAGTCAAGGTGACCGGCCCGAACAGTTTGCCCTCCAGTCCTTCCAGGGTCAGCAGGGGCAGAAAGACGATAATGATAATCAATGTTCCAGAAGTTACCGGTACCGCGACATCTTTTACCGCTCTGAAAATCAGGTGAAGCCGGGGCAGGCGGCGACCGGAATTCCGTTCTCCCGACAGCGTGGCAACGATATTTTCCACTACCACGATAGACGAATCCACGAGCATACCAATGGCAATGACCAGCCCCCCAAGGCTCATCAGATTGGCACTCATGCCCATGAAGCTCATCATCAGAAAGGTAATCAGCGCTGCCAGGGGAAGCACCGCGGCCACCGTCAGGGCCGCTCTGACATTCCCCAGGAAAAGACCCAGTAAGATGACCACCAGGGCTACCGCCTGGACCAGCGCCACGGAAACGGTCCGCACAGCACCCTCGATCAGGACACTGCGATCATAAAATACTTCGATGCTGGTGCCCGGAGGCAACGTGGATTCAATCTCCTGCAACTTGGCTCTGACACCATTCACCACTTCCCTGGCATTGGCACCACGAAGACCGACGACCAGTCCCTGCACGGCTTCCGCCGCCCCGTCAGCAGTTACCGAGCCGTATCGTTCCAGTTCTCCCAGGGTGATATCGGCCACTTCAAACAGCGGTACTCTTTCGCCCAGGCTGCTGGCTACCTGGATATTGCCGATGTCCTGGAGATTGCCGATGGCCCCGGTCACTCTGACCAGCAGCGCTTCCTCGCCCTGGTCGATTCGTCCCGCGCCATCGTTCCTGTTGTTGTTCTGCAAGGCGGACACTATAGCGTTGTTGTGGACATTGAGACGCGCCATAGCGTCGGGACGGGGTACCACCTGGTAGGTTTTTACGAATCCCCCCAGGGCATTGACATCGGCAACACCTGGCACGGTTCTTAATGCGGGGCGGATTGTCCAATCCACCAGGAAGCGCTTTTCCTCCAGGTCGAGACTGTCGCTTTCGATAGTGAACATGAACATATCGCCCAGGGGAGTGCTCATCGGCGCCAGTCCCCCGCTGATGTCTCCCGGCAGGTCGTTCCACACGTTGTTGACCCGCTCGGCGACCTGCTGCCTTGCCCAGTAAATGTCAGTGCCTTCCTCGAAATCCAGGGTTATGGAACTGAGGGCATATTTTGAGATGGACCGCAGAACGGTCTTGCGCGGGATACCCAGCAACTCCACCTCCACCGGCTGGGTGATCAGCGACTCCACTTCCTCGGGAGTCATGCCGGGTGCCTTGATAATGATTTTCACCTGGGTCGGTGAAATATCCGGAAAGGCATCGATAGGCAGCTCCAGCAATGCACGAATGCCGAAGCCAATCAGCAGCACAACCACCAGCAGGGTCATCAGCCGCTGACTCAGGACATTCTGTATCAGGTTTGTCAACATAGTATCCGGCCTGCTATTCGTCCTGCCCCAGTCCCAGCTGGATTCCCTTGAGGATTGCCGCGCCCTGAATCACTACCTGATCGCCGACGCGCAGTTCCTCACCGGCAATATAGTTGCTGCCGGCCGGCTCCAGTCGTACCGTTCTGGCTTCCACACCGTCTGCTGTGCGCAGATAGACCACCGTGTTATCACCGTTATGTACTACGGCATCGCCAGGCACCAGTATTTTGTTTTCGTCCACCGGCAGCACCAGGTTGAGTATCATGCCGGGAATGAAATCCACCGGGCTGTTGAACTCTGCCAGCAGGGTAATAGTCTGGCTGGCCTCGTTGACGATCAGTTCCCGATATTTCACGATCGCGGAGGCCGGTGAGCCATCAATACCCAGACTGCGGCCCGGGTCGATCGAACCAGCATAGCGGACCGGTATATTGGCCTGGAGCCAGGGTTGCCCACCCCTACCCAGAGAGCCGGCTACCTGGTACTTCTCCATGTGCTGACCGACGGAGTAATGCCGCGCCGTCAATACACCATGACCGGGCGAGCGCAATGCATAGATCCCCATGCGCTCGGGTCGATCGACAAGTTCCTCCAGGGACTGCCGGTCAAATCCCGCCTGAGCGAGGATACCGGTGAAGCCATTCAGCTCGAACCTGGCCTGCTGGAGGATATGCTCGCTTTCCGCCAGCCGGCGCTGGGCGATGATTCCCTTGTCGAATAACAGTTGATCACGTTCCGCCTCGTGCTCCGCCTGTGACACCGCGGACCAGGCTGTCAACCAGTTTTTCTGCAGTTGGTGAACCTCCTGGCTGTGAATGTCCGCCAGGACCTGATCACTGCCCACGTTTGCGCCCGGCGCGACATGCCAGCGGACAATGGCTCCGCGAAACGGCACTACAATGTCGGCAACCTGTTCGGGAGAACTCACGACCGTGGCTGGAAACCTGTTACCTGACTGGCGATCCGGACTGCTCAGCGGAGCGAATACGATTCCAAGCCTGGCCATGTCGACTTCTGCAAGCGGAATAAAATCCTGGGAAAAGCTAATCGGGCTCAGTAACAATAAAGCCGCCAGTGCCAGGCTGTTTGTATTCATGGCAGGACTCCGACAATCTGGTTGTATTGAGAATTCAGTTGTTGCAGGCGTAGTCGCAGGGACTCGAATTCACGCCGGGCTCGCCGGGCCTGTTGCTGGGCCAGCACTACCCCGGTGAGATTCATCTCCCCGGCTTCGAAGGCGGTCAGGGCCATTTGATAGCGCTGCGCCGAGATATCCACCTGCTCTTCCGCCAGCGCCATGCTGTCCTCCAGCAAGACGATTTCCTGACGCGTCTCAACCAGTCGGCGATTCAATTGCCGCCGGGCTTCGATAAACCGGATCTCGGCCTCGACCTGGCCACTCCTGGCCACGCTGACGCTGGCTGCTGCTGCCGGGCTGCTACCGATCGGTATGCTGAAGGCGATACCGATACTGTCGGTGTATGGCTGAAACCTGTCCCCTCTTTCCCGGCGAACTCCAACACTGACGCTGGGCCTGCCACTGGCCTGGTGCCGGGTCACTTCCACACTGGCCATGGCCAGGGCCGACTGTGCCTGCAGAAAACGCAGCGTCGGATGTGTCTGCGGAACGGCGGATTCGCTCACCGCCGTTTCACTGAACTGGCCGGCAGGTTTCAGGTTTATCCCGGTCAGGACGGTGTACGCCAGCTCGGCCTGGGCGAGCTCCGTTTCCGCCTGTAACTGAATGCGTTGTTGCTGGAGCAGTTCATTGCGTGCCTGCAGGAGGTCACCCTGGGCCGCGGCACCTGCATCCACGAGCGTGGTCGTCAGGGCTACAAGCTGCCCGGCATCCGCTGCTGCCCCGGTTTCGATGGTCAACATGGTCCGGGCGGCATCGATGCGATTAAGGCTGCTTCGTAGCCGGCCGGCAATATCCAGCCGGAACTGATCCTGCCAGGCCTCGAATTGCCGCTGATAATTGCTGGCCAGGGACGCCGTATCGTTGCGTTCGCCGCGCCGCCAGAGGTTGAAACTGAGCCCGGTTTCCAGTTCGCGCAGGCCCACATCATCCAGAGGACTGTCGTCATAGTAATTCATCTGCAGGCTCGGCCTGGTCGCTGTCCAACTGCTGCCCAGGTCCGTGTAAGCCCGGGCCATCGCCTGGAGACTGTCTTCATTGCGCAGCATGGGCGCATTGTCCATGGCCACCTGCAGGACCGTGGCAAATGTCAGCTGTTCGCTGTCTGCAAGGGAATAGTCTGCCGTGTCTGCCAGACCGGGCTGGGCCAACGCCGGAAGCGTCAGGCACAGCATCACCATGAACGCCATTGCCGGCATTGGCCATCGAACCATCCGCAGGAAACGCCATGGTGCAACCATCACCTGCCCTCCCTCAGCCGGCCGGCTTTCAACATTCAACATCATTCCCCTTGTCTGCAGTAAGCGATAAATAACCCTGTTTCTATATTGCCAGAATTGTGGGGGTTGATGCTTAGGGAAACCTTAAGAGCCAGGCAGGAATCATCAATTGTTTGCGATCGATCAATGATCGGAGAAGGTCTGTCCGGAAATTTGCTGCATCGCCGACGATTACCGGGAATCGTGGCCATGGTGCAGCATGGTGCAGATTGAATCCAGCCGCCGGAATCAGCTATGCTCCCTGTCTCACCTACAGAATCAGCACAGGACTACAATAATGACAATGCAGAACACCCCGCTCCTAATGTCCCGCATTCTCGGTCGGGGCGCGTTGCTTGACCCGGACGTTGAAATTGTCACCATGGTCAAGGACGGCACCCATCGACAGACGCTGAAACAGACCTGGGACCGGGCCAATCAGCTCGCCCACGCGCTGGCCGAATCGGGTATCGAGATCGGTGATCGTGTCGGCAGCTTCATGTGGAATAATTATCGCCACCTGGAGCTCTACCAGGCCGTTCCGTCCATGGGTGCCGTTCTGCATACCCTGAATATCCGACTTTCCCCCGTCGATCTCGAGTACATCATCAATCATGCCGCGGACAAGGTGATCTTTGTCGACGAGGACCTGCTGCCCTTGCTGGAGCCACTTAAGGGCAGGATACCCACCGTTGAAAAAATCATTGTCTGCCGATACGGCGATGGGGGTGAGAGCAGTTATGACAACCAGGAAGACTACGAAGACTTTATCCGCGGCAAGGACACAGTATTCCATTGGCCCGAGATAGATGAAACGTCGCCCATGGGACTGTGCTATACCAGCGGCACCACGGGCAAACCCAAGGGAGTCATGTATACCAATCGGTCCACTTACCTGCATACGCTGACCGAATCACTCACCGACTCCATCGGCCTTTCCTCCCTGGACTCGCTGTGTGGAATTGTACCGATGTTTCACGCCATGGGGTGGGGCCTGCCCTTTTGCGCATCCATGCTGGGTTGCAAACAGGTAATGCCCCACCGCTTCATGGTGCCCGACGCGTTTCTGCAACTGATGCACGAAGAGGCCGTCACCATTTCCGCGGGGGTACCGACCATCTGGCAGGGAGTCAAGGCGGTACTGGAAGCAAACCCGGACAAGTACGACCTTTCCAGGCTGACCCGCCTGACCTGCGGGGGGTCGGCACCTCCCGTCTCCATGATGCGCTGGTACTGGGATCACTATAACATCGAGATGATTCAGGGCTGGGGAATGACCGAAACCAATCCCCTGGGCACATTATCACGCAAGGTGGCGAAACGCTCTCATATCGATCTCAGCGAGGATCAGCAGTTTGAAAACATTGCCAAGGCCGGGTTACCCATGCCGGGCCTGGAAATCGAGATCTTCGATGATGAATGGAATGTCCTGCCTCACGACGGCGAAGCCGTAGGGGAGCTCTGTATTCGGGGACCCTGGATCGCCGCCTCCTACTACAACGATCCCCAACCGGACAAGTTCCACGATGGCTGGCTGGTTACCGGCGATGTCGCCAGAATCGATCCGGAGCACTACGTGATCATTTCCGACCGCTCCAAGGACCTGATAAAGTCCGGCGGCGAATGGATTTCATCGGTGGATCTGGAAAACCACATCGTGGCGCTACCGGGAATTGCCCAGGCCGCGGTCGTGGCCCAGCCCCACCCAAAGTGGGACGAGCGCCCGGTGGCCCTGGTTATTGTCGAAGAAGGTTCCAATGTCAGCAAGGAACAGGTACTCGAACACTGCACCGGTCCTTTTGCCAGGTGGCAGCTGCCCGACGACGTGCTCTACGTGGATAGCATTCCGCTGACTTCCACGGGCAAGATCGACAAGAAGGTCATCCGCGCCCGGCTGGAAAAAGAGGAGTACAAGCTGCCTGACCTGAGAGCACAGTAATCATCCCCCAGGCCCCGCCCGGACGAGCTTGCAGGCGAGCCCACTGCTCTTGTTGTTTTAAAAGGATTGCCCAGCCTTGACCGGCCGACGCATGCCGGCGGCAGGGTGGCTGGCCGGTGCACCCGCCTGAATGCCAGGGTATTTCCCTGGTTGATCAGAGGTTCCTTAATTTTTGCAGTGCTCCGGCCGGCCGAGCTCAACCGGCTGGAAATGAAACCATTTCCGGAACCAGACGGGGTGCACGGTGGCATTGATCTGTTCGCTGAAATCTTCTGCCCTGACCTGTTCAAACCGGTCCCCATCGAGGGTGAATGTCACGGTATTGTCAGGAGTGACCGACAGCCTTGCCAGCAGATCGTAATACACGATGGCAAAGCCGTTCCTTCGGTAACCCTCCAGCACGGAGTCCGAACCGGCGTCTTCGACCACCGCCACCTGCTCCAGGTAATTGAACGGGCCAGGCACCGGCATAATCAGGTGATTACTGACCCCACCCTCCAGTCTCAGGTTGGCATACATGTTGACAGCCTGGGCAGACTTGAGTCCCAGGTAGGGCATCAGGCAATTGGCAAAGAATAAAACCGTGATTGCGCCTCCCACTACGTTCATGGACAGCGGCGCCTGCCGGTCCAGCAGGTGCTCACCGGATTTCCCGTAACGCATCACCAGCCAGCAGAACGGCAGGATCACCGGCAGCATCAGTAACGTGACCAGGGAATTCGCCCCCGTGGCCGCCGCCAGGGCCATGGAGACGGCAAGAACCAGTAGCGCCACGATGTAAACCGGGTCCCTGAGGCGCGACTGGATCAACTGCATTTCCGATGAACCAAGGATAACGGTAGCCGCCCTATCGCCCAGAAACAGCGAATGCAGGGCAATGGCAAGCATGGTGAATGAAATGTACATGGCGTAATTGCTCATCGCCAGCAGCAAGTGGAAAAGTATCCCGATGGCAATGCCGAGATGACGCAATCTTCTGTTCAATAACATGGCAATCAGCAGCCCTTCGATCACCAGGGTACCGTAGATGGTTGCCAGGTCTACCAGCCGACCTTCCAGAAGGCGCAGTGGAACCGGCATTTCCCGCCAAAGAACCACCGCGCAGCTGCTCGCGGGGTTCAGAAAGTCGCTGTTGAGCTTGTGAAAAATGCCAAAGAAATACATGACCAGCAGCGCACCCTGTCCGGCTGGTGCAAAACGCTGAAAAACAGCCTGCCAGTTGCTGCCCCGAAACATGGCCATCGCAAAGGAAAGCCAGTACCCGGCGACCACGACGTTTCTGACCATGGTGTGGTTGGACTGCACCGGTGCCTGTACTGCCGCGCTGATGGCACTGGTCAGCATCAACAGCCAGAGCAGGCGGGACGATCGGGGCCAAAAAAACAGCGCAATGGCCGAACAGACCAGCGCCAGCTGATCGAGGCCCGGGGGAAAGCGACCATATTCCAGGCTGTAGTTGAAAAAGTGAAAAAAGGAGAACAGGGCAAAAAACCGGGCGAAGATGGCGGTGCGTGCCAGCGTCCCGGCATCGTCGTCGGTAAATCCCCGCCTGCCCAGCAGGAAAAGGACTGCCCAACGGCCCGAACGCAATACGGGGTAAAGGAATCTGCTCATCCGCGGTGAGGCAAGCAGCAGTCGGTTCAAGCGGTTGAACACACCCACGGGGGTCGACAGCAACGCCAGGGCATTTACCGCATCGGCGCCGCCAACCCGACGTCCGTCCATGTCCACGACCATGCCCTCATCCAGATTGAACCCCTGGCGCTCAAGTGCCAGGCGCGCCTCCGGGTTTTGACGAACATCCTCAAGTGTGACGGATCCCACTGTCCTGTCCAGCCGCAGATAACGGACATAACGCCGGCAGAACGGACAATCTCCATCGTAGTAGATTACAAGTGCCAAAGCAGACAACCTCCGGGAGTTGGGGAACCACTTACCTAATACTGGTCTACACGGGTCATTACTGTCCCACAGTTACAGACACTTTTAACCGGGATGATTTGCGACACCCAGCGAACCGGACGGCAGCGGGCCGCTGTCGACCCGTCCTGCTATACCGGCTCTATTCTGATCCTGGTCGGGGCTCGCGGAGAGCCTGCCGTCACGGTAAACCGGTAACCGAACTTTTCCACCGAATCCCCGATTCCGGGCAGGCGGGACAGTTGCGACGTGACAAATCCGCCCAGGGTATAAAATTCATGGGAGGGCAGCTCAATGTCCAGCAGTTCGGCAACATCCACCAGCCGTGCCTGGGCGTCCATTATGATGACGTCGCCCTCCTGACGCGTGATTTCCAGCGGCTCGGCCCAGCCCCCCGGACCCAGGTGCACTCCCATGGCTACATCGCCCAGCAGAATCTGCATCAGGTCTTCCACCGTGACGATACCCGCGGCAGAACCGAACTCATCCACCACCACCGCCATGCTGTCCCGTCGAGCCAGCAGGATGGGCATCAGGTCATCCAGCCGCTCCATTGGCGAGGTGAAATGAGGTTCAACGGTGAAACGGCTTACCGGCTGACGATCGAATCCCGGCTCCAGTTCATCCCAGATTGTCCACGCCGCTATCCTGACCACGTTGCTGCTGTTGCCCTCGAACAGGGGAATCCGTCGATGACCGGTCTGCCTGCTCTTCTTCAGCAACGCCTTCCGCGTCGCCGACAGCGGTGCACTGACCACCCTGGCAATCGGCACCATGGCTTCACCCACGGTCATCCCGGACAACCGGACGGCTCGTTGAATCCTGTCCCGATCCAGCACGGGCAGCTCGTCTGCCTGGTCCGCGCTGTCAAGCATCAGCCGCAGTCGTTGTCGCGTCACGAATGGACTTGAAGCGGTTTCGGCAGGACTTACCGCCCGGGAAATCCGGGTACCCAGCCAGCCGAAAGCCGAGGACAGCGGCAGCAGAAGAAGACGGATCACCGACAGTAATCCGGCAACGCGGGGCGCAATGACATCGGCGTGCTGCTGGAAAACGCTTTTTGGAACGATCTCGCCAAAAATTAGCATCAGCGGAGAGAGCAGCATAACTGCAATCAGCTCCCCGCCGGTACCGGCCAGCTTGATCATGGTTGCCGTTCCCAGTACCGTCAGGCTCATGGTGGAGATATTGGTGCCGATCAGGGTAGTGGCCAGGATGGTTTCCGGTTTGCGGAAGAGCTTCAACACCCGCCTGGCGCCTTTATCACCACGCTCTGCCCTGCTGCGCAATTTCAGCTTGTCGCAGCTCACCAGCGCCAGCTCCGTCCCGGAGAAAAAGCCCTGGGCAAGCAGGAGAACCAGCAGCACTGGCAGCACGGGTAACAACTCACTCATGGCTGGCATCCTCCTGGCCGTCCCCGTCGTCATGACTGCTTTCCAGCAGCCGTACCCGGGAGATCCTCAGATTGTCCATTTCGACAACTTCCAGCGTCAATCCCTCGATATTGATGCGATCTCCAACCCTGGGAACGACACCGAAGTTCCGCAGGGCGGTTCCAGCAATGGTTGTCATCATTGACTCGGGAATATCCATTCCCGTCACGTTGCGAATTTCCGATAGCGGTGTGCTGGCTTCGATTTCGTAGCCACCGTCGATCTGTCGGATATCCTCAACCCTGACCAACGGCTCACTGTAAACCCCGTTAAACAGATAGTGGGTCACATCATCAAGCGTGACAATGCCATCGACTCCACCGAATTCGTTGACCACCAGTGCCGCCCGGGCGTCATTTTCAGCAAAGAAATCCAGCATTTCGTCGATCTCCTTGGTTGGCGGTACGGCGACCGGCGGATGCAGGGCTGGCACCAGCAAACCTTCGTTGTTCGCTTGTGTGTCACCTGCTGCCGGGTGTTGCTGCGTCGCCGGTAGAAAATCCTCCACGTGGAGAAAGCCGGTGATGTTATCGCGGTGGCCACGAAACACCGGCACCCTGGGATGACGCAGCCGCAGGAAATTTGCCCGCAACTCGGCCGGCTCCATGTCCCCGTCCAGGAAATGGATCTGGGGACGCGGAGTCATGATCTCCCTTACCTCGGTGGCACCGGCACTCAGCAGGCTATGAACCAGGGTGCGTTCAGTCGGCGTGATCTCGCCGGTCTCGATCCCTTCTTCGATCAGTGAGCGCAGCTCCTCAATGTACAGAATATTTTCCCGGGTGCGTTCCGGGCCGATCAGCAGAGTAGTAATACGGTCCGACACGGCCCGGACGGCATTGGCCAGGGGGTAAATCAGCCTGAGCCAGATACTGATGGGTCTGCCTATCAACCGGGTACTGACCCAGACCGGGTTACTGACCGCCAGGGTTTTAGGCGTTACTTCTCCCAGCAGGAGAATAAGGGGAATCATCACCAGGGCGGCCAGCCAAGCGCCGGTTTCGGTCCCGTTGAGTTCGACCAGGATGGCGGTCATGTTGGCTGCCGCAGCGATATTCACCAGTTCGTTACCACAGAGGATGGACACGATCAGTCGACGGGGCTGATCCAACAGTTTCTGCAGTATTTCTGCCGACGGGTGTCGGCGTCTCGCCAGTCTCTGCAGATCGAAGCGGGTCAGGGAAAACAGCGCGGTTTCCGAACCGGAAAAAAAGGCCGACGCCGAGAACAGCAGAATCTGCAGGCCGATACGCAGCAGGATGTCCAGCTGCAGAATGCCTGGAGTCGAATTCAGCAGTCCGCCCACCGTGCCAAGTGAATCAGCTACTTCAGCCGCCACCGATGCCGCTCCTGGTAAAAGTCGAGCGCGGCCGGCGGGCTCCATGTCCTCTCCGACAGCACGCCGTGTTTATATTTCCCGCGCGATCAGCAACTTCATGATCTCGTTGCTGCCCCCATATATCTTCTGTATTCGGCTGTCTGCATACATTCTTGCAATGGGATACTCCAGCATGTATCCGTAGCCGCCGAAAAATTGCAGGCACTCGTCAATGATCTCCACTTCTTTCTGGGTGGTCCACCACTTGGCCATGGCTGCGGTAGTGGGGTCCAGCCTGCCTTCTGCCAGCTTCATGGCGCAGTCATCGACAAACGTCCTGGCCAGTCGGGCCTCGGTATAGCGTTCGGCCAGGCGGAACTGAGTATTCTGAAAGTCGATGATCCGCTTGCCGAATGCCTTGCGCTCCTTGACGTACTCGCTGGTGATCTGCAACGCTTTTTCCATCATCACACAGGCACCGGCGGCGATAATGAGTCGCTCCTGGGGTAACTGCTCCATCAACTGGACAAAACCTTTCCCTGGTGATGCCCCCAGGAGATTGTCCACCGGCACCGCGACCTGGTCGAAGAACACTTCGGAGGTATCCTGGGCCTTCATGCCGATCTTTTCCAGGTTGCGCCCCCGGGAAAAGCCCCCGTCATGCTCTACCTGGTCGGTCTCCACCATGATCAGCGAAATGCCTTCGGCGCCGGCCCGAGGATCGGTCCTGGTGACCACGCAGATCAGGTTGGCGGTCTGGCCGTTGGTGAGAAAGGTTTTCTGCCCATTTATCACATAACTGTCGCCGTCCTTCCTGGCCGTGGTGGCAATGGCCTGCAGGTCCGAACCGGCTCCCGGCTCGGTCATGGCAATGGCCGCCACCAGCTCGCCGGATGCCATGCCGGGCAGCCATCGCCGCTTCTGTTCGGCGGTACCGTAGTGAAGAATATAGGGAGCGACTATCCCGGAGTGCACGGCATTACCGAAACCCACGACACCGGCCCGCCCCTGCTCCTCGGTAATGACCATTTCATGACGGAAATCACCGCCGCCGCCACCGAATTCCTCGGGTATGGAGGCACAGAGGATACCGGCCTTTCCGGCCTTGAACCAGGCATCCCGGTCCACAACACCCTGCTTTTCCCAGCGGGTAACATGGGGCACAAATTCTTTCTGGTAAAAACTGGCCACCGCGTCGCGCAGAATCCTGAGTTCCTCGTTCATCCACGGCGAGGTGTAATTTTCAAACATGCCCATTACCGGTTACTGCCCTGCTTCATCGCTGACCCATGCTGCTGCAGGACATGGCTCAGGCTCTTTCGATAAGCATGGCATTGGCAGTACCCCCGCCTTCGCAAACGGCTACCAGCCCGTAGCGGGCCCGACGACGTTCCAGTTCATGCACCAGGGTGGTCATCAGCTTCGCCCCGGTTCCACCCAGCGGATGACCCAGGGCCATGGCTCCACCATTGACGTTCAGCCGCTCCAGATCCGCATGCAGCGCCCTGGCCCAGGCCAGTGGTACGGAACCGAAGGCTTCGTTGACCTCGAACAGGTCGATGTCGTTAATGGCTAATCCTGTTCGTTCCAGAATTCTGCGCGTTGCGGGAATGGGACCTTCCAGCATGATCACCGGATCGGAGCCCACCACGGCCATGCTGTGAATCCTGGCACGTATCGGGAGTCCGAATTTTTCAACTGCTGCCGCATTGGCCACCATCACGGCAGCGGCGCCGTCACTTATCTGGCTGGCCGACCCGGCGGTGATCAGGCCACCCTCCCGCAGTGGCTGCAGGCCCTGCAGCGCCTCAAGAGTGGCATTGAAGCGGATGCCCTCGTCCACGCGGTGAATATCCGGCCTGCCGTCATCCAGGACAATATCAATGGGCACGATCTCCCGCTCAAAATAGCCCTCGCTGGTCGCCCTGCCGGCCTTGAGGTGACTTTGCAACGCAAACCCGTCCAATTCCTGTCGGGAAATGTCGTACCTGGCGGCCAGCAGTTCGGCTCCGTCGAACTGGCTGAACTGCACACCCGGGTACTGTTTCTCCAGGCGTTCACCCTTGGGAATCCCACGGCCGTTGGCCAGCCCGTCCTTCACGTTGGCACCGATTTCCACCGTGCTCATTGACTCCACGCCACCACAGATCACCAGGTCCTGGGTGCCGGACATTACCGCCTGGGCGCCGAACTGAATGG
>Ga0209273_10000899_pt1 | contig 31385 bp, 32 predicted proteins | sample tdAd471_FD_187126 | JGI IMG/M metagenome (GOLD analysis project Ga0209273, IMG submission 187126) | Marine sediment microbial communities from the Atlantic coast under amendment with organic carbon and nitrate - tdAd47.1 (SPAdes)... | ecosystem: Environmental > Aquatic > Marine > Coastal >...
GCCTCGACGACAAATACGCCCTCGATTCGGGCCGCGTGTACCTCACCGGGACCCAGGCGCTGGTGCGCCTGCCCATGATCCAGCGCCAGCGCGATGCCGCAGCGGGGCTCGATACCGCGGCCTATGTCACCGGCTACCGGGGCTCGCCACTCGGCGCGCTCGACCAGCAAATGGCGCGCGCCAAGCCGTTCCTGGAGCGAAACAACATCGTGTTCCGCCCCGGCGTCAACGAGGACCTCGCCGCCACGGCGGTCTGGGGCACCCAGCAGCTCAACCTGTATCCCGACGCCAAGCATCAGGGCGTGTTCTCCATGTGGTACGGCAAGGGCCCGGGGGTCGATCGTTCGGGCGACGTGTTCAAGCATGGCAATCTGGCCGGATCCTCGGCCCATGGCGGCGTGCTTTTACTGGCCGGTGACGACCACACCTGCAAATCCTCCACCACCGCGCACCAGTCGGAATACGCTTTCGTCGACGCCATGATCCCGGTCCTGAATCCGGCAGGCGTGCAGGAGTTTCTCGACCTCGGCATCTATGGCTGGGCGATGTCGCGTTTCTCGGGCTGCTGGGTCGCGTACAAGACCGTGGCCGAGACAGTGGACAGTTCCGCGTCGGTTCATGTCGATCCCCACCGCGTCCAGATCACCCTGCCGACCGATCTGGCGTTGCCGGAGGGCGGCCTCAACATCCGCTGGCCCGACGAGTTCCTCGCCCAGGAAGAGCGGCTCCACAAACACAAGCTCTACGCGGCGCTGGCCTTTGCCCGGGCGAACCGGCTCGACCGGACGGTGATCGACAGCCCCCGGAAGCGGCTCGGCATCGTCACGACCGGCAAGAGCTATCTGGACGTGCGCCAGGCCCTCGACGATCTGGGAATCACGGAGGAGATGGCGGTCGATATCGGGATCAGCATCTACAAGGTCGCCATGCCCTGGCCGCTGGAGCGCGAGGGTATGCGCGAATTCGCGGAGGGCATGGAAGAGATTCTGGTCGTCGAGGAAAAGCGCGCGCTGATGGAAAATCAGCTCAAGGAGCAGCTCTACAACTGGCGCCCCGATGTGCGCCCGCGGGTGATCGGCAAGTTCGACGAGAGCGGCGAATGGGTGTTGCCGTCCTCCGGCGAGCTGACCCCGGCACAGATCGCCCGGGTGATCGCCAAGCGGCTTGCCCGCTGGCACAGCTCCGAGGCGATCGGGCAGCGGCTGGCCTTCCTCGAACAGAAAGAGGCGTCGCTGGCCCAGCAGCCGCCGAGCGCCAAACGCATCCCCTATTTCTGCTCGGGCTGCCCCCACAACAGCTCCACCAAGGTGCCCGAGGGCAGCCGCGCGCTGGCCGGGATCGGCTGCCATTTCATGGCGCTGTGGATGGACCGGGACACCGAGACCTTCACCCAGATGGGCGGAGAGGGCGTGACCTGGGTCGGCCAGGCACCGTTCAGCAACGACGACCATGTGTTCGTCAATCTGGGCGACGGCACCTACTATCATTCCGGCTATATGGCGATCCGCCAGGCGGTCGCATCCGGCGTGAACATGACCTACAAGATTCTGTTCAACGACGCCGTGGCGATGACCGGCGGCCAGTCATTCGACGGCCCGCTCACCGTTCCCGCGATCACACGCCAGGTCGAGGCCGAAGGCGTGAAGCGCATCGTCGTGGTCAGCGACGAGCCGGACAAATACCCGACCGGCGCGCCGTTCGCGCATGGCGTGACCATCCATCACCGTGACGCGCTCGATCAGGTGCAGCGCGATCTGCGCGACTATCCCGGCGTGTCGGTGCTGGTCTATGACCAGACCTGTGCGGCCGAGAAACGCCGCCGGCGCAAGCGGGGCACCTTCCCCGACCCCGCCAAGCGGGTGATGATCAATGAGGCTGTGTGCGAAGGCTGCGGCGACTGCTCGGTCAAATCGAACTGCCTGTCGGTGGTGCCGGTCGAGACCGAGTTCGGGCGCAAGCGGGCGATCGACCAGTCGAGCTGCAACAAGGATTTCTCCTGCGTGAACGGCTTCTGCCCGAGCTTCGTGACCGTCGAGGGCGGCCAGTTGCGCACGCCGGACACCACGACGCCCGTCGGCGCCGACACGGCGTTCGACGACATCGACCTGCCCGAACCCGCACTGCCGGACCTGGACAATCCCTATGGCATCCTGGTGACCGGTGTCGGCGGCACCGGCGTGGTTACCATCGGCGCGCTGCTCGGCATGGCTGCCCATATCGAGGGCAAGGGCGTGTCGGTACTCGACATGACCGGGCTGGCCCAGAAGGGCGGCGCGGTGATCAGCCATGTGCGGATCGGCAAGGCGCCGGAAGATTTGCACGCGGTGCGGATCGCCGCCGGGAGCGCCGACCTGGTGCTCGGGTGCGACCTGGTGGTCGCCGCCGGCGCGGACGCGGTCGCGCGCATGCAACCGGGCCTCACCCATGCCGTGATCAACAGCCATGAGACGGTGACCGGCGATTTCACCCGCGACCCGGACTTCGACATCAATGCGCCGGAGATGCGCCAGACCATCGAGGTCGCGGTGGGCGAGGCGGCGGCCAGCTTCGTCGAGGGCACGCGCTACGCCACCGCCCTGCTGGGCGATTCGATCGCCACCAACCTGTTCATGCTCGGCTATGCCTGGCAGAAGGGCCTGATCCCGATCACCGGTGCGGCGATCGACCAGGCGATCGAGCTGAACGCCGTGGCGGTCGAGTTCAACAGATCCGCCTTCCTGTGGGGCCGCCGGGCCGCCGTCGACGAGGCGCGGGTCGCCCGCGCCGCCGAACCGGTGACGCCGCTGCGCCTGCAGGCGCCTGACATCGCCACGACCCTGGAAGACGTGGTCGCGCGCCGGATTCGCTTCCTCACCGACTATCAGAACGAGGCCTATGCCCGGCGTTACAAAGACCTGGTGGTGCGCGTGCAGAAGGCCGAGGGCGACCGGGCCAAGGGTCAGGAAGGGCTCACCGGCGCGGTGGCGCGCTATTACTTCAAGCTGCTCGCCTACAAGGACGAATATGAGGTGGCGCGGCTGTATACCGACGGCCAGTTCACCCGCAAGCTCCACGACCAGTTCGAGGGCGACTACAAGCTCAAATTCCACATGGCCCCACCCCTGTTCGCCAAGCGCGACCCGGAGACGGGCGAACTCCTGAAGCAGGAATTCGGCCCGTGGATGATGACCGCCTTCCGGGCGCTCGCAGGATTAAAATTCCTGCGCGGCACGGCGTTCGACCCGTTCGGCCGCGCGGCCGAGCGCAAGCAGGAACGCCGGCTGATCGCCGACTATGAAAAGGTGATCGGGGAAATCTGCGACGGGCTCAACCGGACCAACCATGATCTGGCGGTCGCGATCGCCTCCATCCCCGAGCATATCCGCGGCTACGGCCATGTGAAGGATGAACATCTGGCCCGGGCCAAGACCGAGGAAGCAGCCCTACTTCGCGCCTTCCGCAACCCCAACGCCCCCCAGGCGAAGGCGGCGGAGTAACCCGTCCGCCAAAGAAAAAGGGCCCGGCAACAGCCGGGCCCCTCGCTTCCTGCGTTGGCCATGCGGGTCAGTCGTCGCCCGCGGCCACGGCTGCCGGTTGGGCAGAGACTGCCCCATACCGAAGCTCATGTGTCAGCCCCAGATAGAGGCTGACGCACATGGCGATCAGCACCAGCGTGAACGGCAGGCCGACGGTGATGGCCGCCGCCTGCAGCGCACCCAGCGCATCCGCGCCGCCGCCGAACAGCAATGCCGCGGCAATCACACCCTCCATGACCGCCCAGTAAATTCGCTGGCCCGTCGGGGCGTCGATCTTGCCGCCCGCCGTGATGGAATCGATGACCAGCGAGCCGGAGTCCGACGAGGTGATGAAGAACACCAGCACCAGCACAATCGCCACGAAGGACGTGATGCCGGTGAGCGGCAGATTCTCGAGCATCTGGAACATGGCGAGCGGAACCTCGCTGATGCCGTTGGCGAGTTCACCGACACCGGTGGTCGCCTGCGCCAGCGCGCTGCCGCCGAAGACCGACATCCAGACCAGGGTTACCACCGTCGGCACCAGGAGCACCGCCACGATGAACTGGCGCACGGTCCGGCCCTTGGAAATACGGGCAATGAACATGCCGACAAACGGTGACCAGGAGATCCACCAGGCCCAGTAGAAGATGGTCCAGCCGTGGAAGAATTTCTCGTCTTCACGCCCGACCCAGTTGCTGAGCGGCACGATATCCGTCACGTAGTTGGCGAATGTCACGCCGACCGTGGACAGAATGGTGATCGTCGGCCCGATCAACAGGACGAACAACAGCAGCAGCGCGGCCAGCCCCATATTGATGTTGCTGAGGACTTTCACGCCGCCGTCGAGGCCGCGCGTCACCGAGATCAGCGCGACACCGGTCACGCCGACAATAATCGCGATCTGGGTGTTGATGCCCGCGTCGATGCCGAACAGGAAGTTGAACCCGCTCGCGGCCTGCTGGGCGCCGAAGCCGAGGGATGTCGCGAGACCGAAGATGGTCGCGAGCACCGCCAGCGTGTCGATGATATGGCCGAACCAGCCCCAGGTCCGTTCTTTCAAAAGCGGATAGAAGGCGGATCGGATCGTCAGCGGCAGCCCCTTATTGTAGGTGAAGAAGGCCAGCGACAGACCGACCACCGCATAGATCGCCCACGGGTGCAGCCCCCAGTGGAACATGGTGGCACCCATGGCCGCGCCGGCACCTTCCGGCGTGTTCGGCGGCGCGTTGAGCGGCGTGCCGAACCAGTCCGTGTAATAGCCCACCGGTTCGGCGACGGCCCAGAACATCAACCCGATGCCCATGCCCGCGGCGAACAGCATCGCGAACCAGGAGATCAACGAAAATTCCGGCTTGGCGCCGTCGCCCCCGATCCGGATCTTGCCGACCGGCAGCACAATCAGCGCCAGGCAGAAAATCACGAAAATGTTGCCGCCGACGCTGAACAGCCAGTCGAAATTGTTGATCGACCAGCCCTTTGCGCCATCGAATGCCGCTTTCGCCGGCTCCGGCGCGGCGATCGTACCGATGACAAAGAGCAGAATCAGGATCGAGGTGATCCAGAACACCGGGTGATGGACATCCATCCCCCATTTCTGCGTGTTGTGGTCCCCGACCGAATGGTCGGAGGAATATCTTTGTGGCATGCCGAGCCCCCCATGGCTTCATCACGCGCGCGCCTGCCACCGTCGCAAGCGCCCGCGCCGTGTTCATCTCAATCAAGGACAAGATAAAAGGGAACTCGATATGGCCCCTTGCGACCGGCCTGTGACATCCGGTCCCGCGTGCCGGTTCAGGTGAGATTGTCACCGCCCAAAGGGGCCAGAACCGGCATCCCCCGCAGAAATGCCCCATCGAGATATCTCGATGTTGGTGGGCAAACCCTAACAAACGTGCACGGAAATTGCGAATTTGCGCGGTAACCCGGCGTTCGCGGCGGCGACTCGGCTACAGGCCCACCGCGTTCCGGTAGACCTCGAGCAGATGTTCCTGCTCCTGGCGCTCGGCGGGCTCGAGCTTCCGCAGCCGCACGATTTGGCGCATCGTCTTGGCGTCGAAGCCGGCTGACTTGGCCTCGGCATAGACCTCGCGGATGTCCGCGTTCAAATTGGCGCGGTCTTCTTCCAGCCGCTCGACCCGCTCGATGAAGCTGCGCAGGCGATCGGCCGCAATTCCCCCGGTGTCCGACATCAAAATCTCTCCGAATGCGAATAGCGCCGCGCGGATCGGCGACGCCATGGCGTGTAACCCAATCGCCTGTGGAAAGGCAAAGGGACTGTGCGGAACGCCTGTGTAAAACCGGGGACAAGTCCCGGTCCGTCACGGTTGGCCGAGACGCTTCTCGAACCAGAAATCGGCGTAGGGATTGTCGTTGTAACGGGGGATCTCGGTGTAACCGCACCGCCGGTAGAGTGTGTGGGCCTCCGCCAGGCTGCGGTTCGAATCGAGCCGCACGAGATCGAGGCCGATCTCGCGCGCGCCGGCCTCGAGCGCATCAAGAATCCGGTAGCCGATGCCGAGACCGCGCAAACTGTCATCCACCCACATCCGCTTGATCTCCGCGAAGGCCGGTCCGTTGTCGGGCCTGCGGGCAACCAGACCGCCGCAGCCGACGGGTCGATCCGCAACAAACGCCAGGACGAACCGCCCCGCGGGGGGCGCCATGTCCGCATCCCCGTCGGCGCCGCCCGCGCCGCCAGGGTCGCGGTCGAAGCCGCCTTCGAAACGGGCGTCGAGTTCATCGAAATAGCGGTCGCGGCACCAGCGGGAATCGGGATCCGTCGGCACCGCATCGACGATGGTCAGCGCAGCGGCAAGCCGCCGGCGCTCGGCCTTATCCATCGCGGGTTCCGGACGCGGAAATGCGGGTCAGTGCCCGGCCTTTTCCTTCATCTTGGCGAGTTTCTCGGGGGTCGCCTCGGTCTGGAACTTGTCCTTCCACTCGGCGTAGGGCATGCCGTAGACGAGCTCGCGGGTGGCCTCGTAATCGAGGTCGATCCCCTTCTCGTCGGCGGCCGCCTTGTACCATTTGGACAGGCAGTTCCGGCAGAAGTCCGCCAGATTCATCAGGTCGATATTCTGGACTTCCGGGTGGTCGCGCAGATGCTGCACGAGGGTGCGGAAGGCGGCGGCCTCCAGCTCGGTCCGGGTCTGTGTATCAAGGTCGGCCATTATGGTCTCCCGTTCGGGCTATGGGTTGTTGCCGATCAATATAGGCGCCCAGCCACGGCGTGCAATCTCTGGTCAGTCGTCGTCGGCCGCGTCGCGGCGCTCCCGGCGGCGGCGGTGACGATCGCCGAACTTGTGCGCACGCGCGTCGCGCCGGCCGCGATGACCGCCCCTGCGGCGCTCCGGCAAGGGTTCGGCCGGGTCGAGGAAGCGCGTCAACGCCGCGATGGCGGCCGCCGCCTGTTCCGTCTCCGGTTCGAGCTCTTCGGCCGCACGGTCGATGATCGCCGCGAGTGCGGAGTCCGAGATCGCCGCGCTATCCCCCACCGGGTCCTCCGCGCGCAAACCACGCACCGCGGCCACAACGGCCCAGGCGAGTGCGCGGGGATCGTTCCACGGTTCGCTGCGCAGCCGGCGGCGGCGGCGGCGCTGGCGTTCGGCGGCGGACATCGGCGCATCGTGGATCGGGGGACGTCCCATGGGTTCCGTCACTTGCTTGTTGGTCTGTTCGGTCATGATACGATTCCATTTCGTTACTGTCACATTATATGTAACGTGACAGTAACGAAATAACAAGCCCTACCCGGTCGCGGCGGCCGTCTCCGCGATCAGCCAGTCCACGACCCGGCGCAACGCCTCGGTGTGATCGGCGCCTTCGCCAATCGCGGTCCGGTAGGCATCGAGCTGACGGTGGGCGCTGGTGCCGCGCGCCTGGATCGTGCGCGCATGCTCGATCTCGGCCCGGCAGCCCAGCATGTCGGCGTCGGGCCCGACGAGGTCGATCATCTCGTCGAGCAAGGTGGCGAAGGGCACGATCTCGCCCTTGCCGAAATCAACCATCCCCTCGGACAGGCCGTAGCGCTGGGCGCGCCAGCGATTCTCGTTGATCAGCATGTTGGCGTAGACCCGCCAGCGTTGGTTCGACCGGCGCAGCCGGGTGAGCATCGAGACGAAACAGGTGAAAAGGGCCGCGATCGTCAGGCTGTCCTCCATCGTCGTGCAAACATCGGTGATGCGCATCTCAACGGTCGGGAACCGGGCGCTGGGCCGCGCGTCCCACCAGATCTTGGAGGCATCCTCGATCAGCCCCGCACCGACCAGCGCGCCCACATGGCGGGCATATTCACCCCAGCTGTCGAAGCGTTCCGGCAGGCCGGTGCGCGGCAGCTCGTCGAACACGGACAACCGGTAACTCAGCAGGCCGGTGTCCTGGGCCTGCCAGAAGGGCGACGAGGTGGACAGGGCCAGCAGGTGCGGCAGGAAGTAGCTGACCTGGTTCATGACATCGATCCGGCGCTCGTCGTCATCGACCCCGACATGCACATGCATGCCGCAGATCAACAGGCGCCGGGCGACGGTCTGAAGATCGGCCGCCAGTTCGTTGTAGCGCGCCTTGTCGGTGTGCTGGGTGTCGTGCCAGTCGGCGATCGGATGGGTCGAAGCGGCGATGACCCGGTAGCCATGCGCCTCGGCGGCGGTGACCACGGCCCGCCGAAGTGCTGACAGCCGCACCCGCGCCTCGCCCAGATTCGCGCAGACGGCCGTCCCGACCTCGATCTGCGGTTTCAGGAATTCCGGCGACACGGTGCCGATGTCCGCCGGCACCAGCGCCTCGCAGTCGCGCAACAGGTCGGTCGGCGGGTCCACGGCCAGTTCGCGGGTGTCGGGATCGACGAGGAGATACTCTTCTTCGATCCCGAGCGTGTAAATCTCGTCCCGATCAGCCGCCATGTGCAGACACCCCCGCGCGGGACCGATAGAGATCGTCGCGCGCCAGCACATTCTCGAGCGCGGCCAGCAAACGCCCGGTCCAGAGCTCGGCGCCCCGTGCCGTGTCGATCAGGTCCTGGCGGATTTCCACCAGCGCATTCGCCAGGCCGATGCCGTCGCCATGGCGTTCCAGGGTGTAGCCGTAGCCGAGCCGAGCCGAATAAGGCTCGTTGTCCCCGACCATCAGATCCGGTTCCCGGCGCAGCCGGGCGATCAGGGGTTCGGGGATGCGGGCATCCCGGTTCCACAGGATGCCGATCTGCCAGGGTCGCTCGATCTCGTCCATGATCGGCGTGAAACTGTGGATCGCCAGGACGACCGGGCTGACGTCCGGCCCGTTGGCGGCGCGCAACCGGGCGATCTCCCGCTCGATAGCGGCGTGGAACGGCGCGTGAATGCCCGCGATCCGCGCCGCCCGCTGGGCCTCGGTCAGGTTCGCATTCGCGGGCACGGGCGTGCCATCGCTCTCCGCCAGCAGCAGGCCCGGATGATCGAGGTCGCGGTTGCAGTCGATGACGAGCCGCGAATAGCCGCCCAGCACGGCCGGCGCCTCGAGCGCGGCGGCGAGGCGGCGGGTGACGTCGGCGGCCCCGATGTCCCAGCCGATATGGCGCAGCAGCTCGATCTCGTCGAGCCCCAGCCCCTCGAGCGCCCGCGGCACCGCGTGGCTGGCATGATCGCAGACCAGCAGCACCCGGCCCTCCGCAGCCGGGTTCACGATCTCGAAGGGCGAGGCCTCGTCGGGCGCAAGCAGGTCGTTGGGAACACTATCCATGCCCAGACTATAGCCATCTCCGCGAGCGGGTTGCAGCCACGCGAACAGCAAAAAGCCGGACACCCCCCGAAGGTGAAGGGGGATGCCCGGCCGGCTGTTGGTTCGGCGAAACGCCTAGGCCAGGAAGCTGCGCAACATCCAGGCGTTCTTCTCGTGCAAATTCATGCGTTGCGTCAGCAAATCCGCCGTCGGCTGATCGTTGGCATCGTCGGCCGCCGTGAAAACCTCGCGCGCGGTGCGCGCCACTGTCTCCTGGCCCTCGGCGAGCTGCTGGATCATCTCCGACGCGCCGGGCACGCCGTCGGCCTCGGGGATCGACGACAGTTCCGAAAAGGCCGCATAGCTGCCGGGCGCGGGGAAGCCCAGTGCGCGGATGCGTTCGGCGATCTCGTCCACCGCCAGCGCGAGCTCGTTGTACTGCGCCTCGAACATGGTGTGCAGCGTGTTGAACATCGGACCGGTGACGTTCCAGTGGAAGTTGTGGGTCTTGAGATACAGCGTGTAGGTGTCCGCCAACATCCGCGAGAGCCCATCGGCAATGTCGCGACGCTGGTCTTCGGGGATACCGATATTGACGCCAATCTGGCCGGGATTCTCTGACATGGCCTGCTCCTCTGTCTCGTGCGCTGATCATTGTTTAGAATTATTCTAAATATAGACCAGAAGTGGCAGATTACAATGGGTCGGCACAGATTTTTTTGACCCAGATCACCCCCGTCCGCCGGCCATGCGCGCGGCATCGGGGCTTCGGCGCAGGCGCCACATGGCGAGGATGCCGATGAACGGCCCGGGCGCCAGGATCACGAAGGCGAACCGCCAGCCCACGAGATCGACCATCATCGGCACGAGGTGGATGGTCACCAGCGTCAGCAGGAACCCCGCACTGGTTTGCACCGTCAGCATGGTGCCCACATAGGCCGGCTCGGAGAGCTCGGCGGTGCTGGCGGAGAATTGCGGCGAATCCGCCACCACGGCCACACCCCAAACGATGCATAGCGCCACCAGCGGCCAGACCGCGCCGCCGAACAAAAATCCCACCAACAGGGAACAAACCCCGCTGACGGCCATCGCCCAGATGGTCACGGTCGTGCGCCCGAAGCGGTCGGACAACACGCCGCCGCCGATGCAGCCGAGCGCCCCGGCCCCCATCACCACGAAGGTCACCAGCGCGGCGAGCGCCGCCGTGTTGGTGCCGCCGCTCAGGGTCAGGCGGAAACTCGCGTCGAGGAACACGCCGATCCACGCCCACATGGCGTAGAGCTCCCACATATGGCCGAGATAGCCGATGTTGGCCAACCGGAGCCCCCGCTCCGTCCAGGCGCGCAGCGCGGAACCCATACGGAAACGCCCCCGGGCCGCCACGTTCGGGCCGACCTCGACCCAGTTCATCGCGACGGCCGCGAGCGCCGCCGAGGCCGATGCCGCGGCGATGGTGAATTCCCAGTCGATGCCGCCGAGCGCATTGAACAGATGCGGTGCGGCCGACCCCAGCGTCAGCCCGCCCACGAGGCCGCCGAGCATCAGACCCATATTGCCCCGGGACCAGCTGGCGGCGAGCTTCAGACCGACCGGATAAATCCCGGCCATGCAAACGCCGGTCGCAAACCGCAAGCCAATGACGGCGAATGACGCCGGCTCGAACGCAAGAATGAGAATATTCGCCGCCGCGGCGGTCAGGGCCGAGGCGATGAAGAAGCGGCGCGGGTCGAAGCGGTCGGCCAGGTTGAACAAGGCGCTGACGACGGTGCCGACCACGAAGCCCGCCTGCACCGAACTGGTGAACAGGGAGGCGATCAAAGGCGGTAACCCGACGCTTTCGCGCAGGGCCGGCACGACGGCCGAGGCCGAGAACCACAGCGCCATCGTGGCGACGGTACAAAAGGCGATGATCCCGAGCGAACGGGCACGAACCGACAATGATCCCCACTTTGCCGCGTCAGGCGCAGGCCCGCGAACCCTAATGCGATTCGAGGCTCACCGCCCAATCAACGGCGCGTGTGAACGACCCGAGAAAAGCTTTAGCCGAGCGCGGCGCAGGCCCGCTGGATGCGCGTGCAGGCCTCTTCCAGGGTCGCGGTCGCGGTCGCGTAGGAGATCCGGAAATGGGGCGACAGGCCGAAGGCCTCACCATGCACCACGGCGACCCCTTCGGACCCCAGCAGATACTTCGCCACGTCCTCGTCGCTGTTCAGCACGTCGCCGTCCGGCGTGGTCTTGCCGAGCATGCCGGCGGCCGACGGGTAGACGTAGAACGCGCCCTGAGGTGTGGCGCATTCGAGGCCGTTGGCCTGGTTCAGCATCGACACGACCAGATCGCGGCGTTCCTTGAACACCTTGTTGTGCTCGGTGATGAAGTCCTGCGGGCCCCGCAGCGCCTCGACCGCCGCCCATTGGGAGATCGTCGAGGTGGAGGTGGTCGACTGGGAGGCGATCATGTTCATCGCCTTGATCAGATTCGTCGGGCCCGCGGCATAGCCGACCCGCCAGCCGGTCATGCAATAGGCCTTGGACATGCCGTTCAGGGTCAGGGTGCGGTCATAGAGTTCGGGCACCACCTGGGCGATCGTCGTGAACTGGAAATCGTCATAGACGATCTTCTCATACATATCGTCGGGCATGATCCAGACATGGGGGTGGCGCAGCAGCACCTCGCCCAGCGCGCGCAGCTCGTCCGCCGTGTAGGCAGCGCCCGACGGGTTGCAGGGCGAGTTCATCATCAGCCATTTGGTCTTCGGCGTGATCGCCGCCTCGAGCGCCTCGGGGGTGATCTTGAAGCCCGTCTCCTGGGTTGTGTTGACCACCACCGGCACGCCGTCGCAGAGCAACGTGATATCGGTGTAGGACACCCAGTAAGGCGCTGCTACGATCACCTCGTCCCCCGCGTTCAGGGTCGCGAACAGGGCGTTGTAGATGGTCTGCTTGCCGCCGCAGCCGACATGGATCTGGCCGGGCTCATAATCGAGCTCATTGTCGGTCTTGAGCTTCTCGCAGATCGCCTCGCGCAGCTCGGGAATACCCGCCGGCGAGACATATTTTGTCTTGCCTTCGGCCATGGCGCGCACGGCCGCGTCCTTGATGTTCTGGGGCGTATCGAAATCGGGCTCACCCGCCGCGAGACCGATCACGTCGCGTCCCTGGGCCTTGAGCTCCTGGGACAGGGTGTTGATCGCGATCGTCGGCGAGGGCTTGATGCTGTTCAAACGTTCGGCAAGGAGAGCCATCGGATTTCGTCCGGTTTGGGGTTGTATTGAGGACCTTGTCTGCGGGCGCGAAACCTAGTCTCCGTCCGGATTCTGCGCAAGCGTCTCCGCATCGGAGTCATCCCCGGCATTTCAAACGTCCCGGTTCGGGGCCAGCCCGGAACGCAGTTCGGCGCGGGACATGCCCGCGCCGAACCAGCAATCCTGCCACTATCAGGGTACTTCTGGGGTTCTGGGAGATTACTCCGCAGCAGAGGATTGCCGGTCGATCTTTCGCTGTTTGCCGCTTTCCCAGGTCAGCCAGCCGGCCACGACGCTGAACGCGACCATGGCGACAATGACGATTCCCAAGACAAACATGTTTTCCAACGGCATGGCGAATCTCCTAATTGAATTCGCCCAAAACTGCCGCCGGCAGGCCCCGGTTTCATTGATCTGAATCAATTTTTCCCCGGCGTTCACCTGCGGGCAGGCTGGCCTTCCGGCGCCCGCGCGACCTATATAGATGCCATGGCTGATCTTGCAGAAATCCAAGCCAAATACCTGCCGATGGTCGAACCACAGCAGCGCCGTGTCTTCGCCGAGGATCACCCGGCGGGCATGGGTCCGGCGGGGTTCGAGCTGATCTCCGACTACACGCCCGCAGGCGACCAGCCCCAGGCCATCGCCGACCTGATCGACGGCGTCAATCGCGCGGAGATGGACCAGGTGCTGCTGGGGGTGACCGGCTCGGGCAAGACCTTCACCATGGCCCATGTCATCGCCGAGACCGACCGGCCGGCGCTGATCCTGGCGCCGAACAAGACCCTGGCGGCACAATTGTTTGCGGAGATGCGGAGCTTCTTCCCGAACAACGCGGTCGAGTACTTCGTCTCCTATTACGACTATTACCAGCCGGAGGCCTATGTCGCCCGGTCGGACACCTATATCGAGAAGGAATCCTCGATCAACGAGCAGATCGACCGGATGCGCCATGCCGCAACCCGCGTCCTGTTCGAACGCCGCGACGTGGTGATCGTCGCCTCGGTGTCGTGCATCTACGGCATCGGCGACGCGGAATCCTATCTCAAGATGACCAAGGTCTATCAGGTCGGGGACAAGGTCGACCGGACCCAGATCCTGCGCGACCTGACCGAGCTGCAATACCGGCGGAATGATTCCGCCTTCTTCCGCGGCACGCTGCGCTCGCGCGGCGACACGGTGGAAATCTTCCCCGCCCATCTCGAGGACCGCGCCTGGCGCCTGTCCCTGTTCGGCGACGAGATCGAGGCCATCAAGGAGTTCGACCCGCTGACGGGCACGACCATGGGCGAACTCGAGCGGATCACGGTGTTTGCCAACTCCCATTACATCACCCCGAAGCCGACGCTGCAGCAGGCCGGCAAGACCATCAAGGACGAGCTCGCGGTCCGGCTGAAGCAGCTCCATACCGAGGGCAAGCTGCTCGAGGCCCAGCGCCTGGAACAGCGCACCACCTTCGATCTGGAGATGATCGCGGCCACCGGATCGTGCCCCGGGATCGAGAATTATTCCCGGCATCTGACCGGGCGCAAGCCGGGCGAGCCGCCCCCGACCCTGTTCGAGTATCTGCCGCCCGACGCGCTGCTGTTCGTCGACGAATCCCACATCACCGTGCCCCAGCTGGGCGGCATGTTCCGGGGCGATCTGGCGCGCAAGGGCACGCTCGCCGACTTCGGGTTCCGCCTGCCGTCCTGCGTCGACAACCGGCCGCTCAAATTCGAGGAGTGGTACGAGATGCGGCCCCAGACGATCTACCTCTCGGCCACCCCGAGCGACTGGGAGCTGAACCAGACCGGCGGCGTCTTCGCCGAGCAGGTCGTGCGGCCCACGGGCCTGACCGACCCGGTCTGCATCATCCGCCCGGTCGAGACCCAGGTGGACGATCTGATCGCCGAATGCCGCGAGGTCGCCGCCGCGGGCTACCGGGTGCTGGTCACCACCCTGACCAAGCGCATGTCGGAGGACCTCACCGAATACATGCACGAACAGGGACTACGGGTGCGCTACATGCATTCCGACATCGAGACCCTGGAGCGGATCGAGATCCTGCGCGACCTGCGCCTCGGCGCGTTCGATATCCTCATCGGTATCAACCTGCTGCGCGAGGGGCTCGACATCCCCGAATGCGCCCTGGTCGCGATCCTCGATGCCGACAAGGAGGGCTATCTGCGCTCCAAGACCTCGCTGGTGCAGACCATCGGCCGGGCCGCGCGCAACGTGGACGGCCGGGTGATCCTGTATGCCGACGTGATGACAGACAGCCTCAAGGCCGCGCTGGAGGAGACCGCGCGGCGGCGCGAGAAGCAGGAGGCCTACAACGCCGCCAACGGCATTACGCCGGAATCGATCCGCTCCAACATCACCGACATCCTGAACAGCGTGTTCGAGCGCGACCGGGTGACGGTCGAGATCGAGGATGACGAGACCGAGCATCTCGTGGGCAAGGATCTGCAGGTCTACATGGCCGACCTCGAGCAGCGGATGCAGACCGCCGCCGCGGACCTGGAATTCGAGGAAGCCGCGCGCCTGCGCGACGAGATCAAGCGGCTGGAGGCCCAGGAGCTGGCGTCGATGGGGGCGGATCTGGACGGTTCACCGTGGCGAGAGTCCGACGGGAGCGCGGGTTCCGTGCTGGCAGCCCAGCGCGCGGCGCGGACCAAGGCCAACATGACCAAGCGGCCGCAATCGGGCGGCGGGCGCGGCAAGGGCGGGCGCAAGCGGCGCGCGCGGCGCGGGCCTTAGGCGCCCGGCTTAGTCCGCCGCAATCGCGCCGATCTGCTGTAACAGCGCCAGACGATCACCCAGCACCCAGACCTTCGTGATTTTTCCGCCCGCCATGGTGAACATGGCGACCCCGGTATACTCAATGGGCCGGCCCGTCGCCGCATGCTCGAACAGGGGCCCGTCATGGGTGCCGGTATAGGTCAGGCGCGCCACGGCCCGGTCGTCGGTGGCGACGATCTCGTCGATCCGGTTGTGGAAATCCGAAAAGGCGTCGCGGATGGTCTGCATGTAGCCCGCAAACCCGTCATGGCCGCTCACATGCAGGCCGATAGAGCCGCGGAAATCGATGGCCGGGTCGAGGATGTCGCGCATGGTCGCGTCATCCCATCTGTTCCACATGACGTTGAAGAAGGTCTCGACCAGGTGCCGGTTGTCGGCCGCAGACATACGCGCGGTCTCTAGCTCTTGCTGCTGAAGAGGTTCGACATCCAGCTGCGGTGTTCGAGCCGTTCCTTGTACTTCTGGTGATAATCCTCGGCCTCCCAGAAGGTGGGGGCTGGCTGGATCGTGGTGACGATCGGCGCCTCGAACTTGCCCGAGGCCTGCTTTTCCTCCTTCGAGGCCCGTGCCGCATTTGCCTGATATTCGTCATGGGTAAAGATCGCCGAGCGGTACTGGCTGCCCACATCCGGGCCCTGGCGGTTCATCTGGGTCGGGTCGTGGATCTCCCAGAAGATGTCGAGCAGGGTTTCGTAGGTGACGATCGACGGGTCGAACTCCATATGCACGACTTCGGCATGGCCGGTGTTCGTGTGGCAGACCTCTTCATAGGTGGGGTTCTTCTTGGTGCCGCCGGTGTAGCCGACCCAGGTGTGATGGACGCCCTCGACCTGATCGAAGATTTCCTGGGGGCCCCAGAAGCAGCCGGCCCCGAATGTCGCGAGCGCCACATATCGTCTGTTCATACCGAAGACCCTCCTACCCGAATGACATAAGTGCGGACCGGCGCCGAAACAATGCCGACCCCAGGGGGTCACGCAAGCGCCAATTCATCAGCTGACCGGCGGTTCCGCCAGGATCGCCACCCGGCCGCCGCTCATGAGTTCGATTCCCGCGCCCTTCAAGGCGGCATAGGCGGCGCTGTTCACCTCGAACCGGGTCCGGAAGTAACGCGAGCTGGGCACCCAGTAGCGCAGGCCGAGAATGATGCCGCCATAGCTGAAATCATGGATGCCGACCTGCGGCGCGCTGCCCTCGGCCATGTCCGGATAGTCCGCCAGCGCCCTGGTGATGGCCGCGATGGCCGCTTCGGGATCGCTGCCGGCGGCAATCACGATCTGGGATTCGACGATCCGGTGGGCGGCGGAATTGACCAGAATCTCCCCGACCACCTTGCGGTTCGGGATGGTGATCTTCTCCTGGTCCTCACCGATGAGCGTGGTCGCCGACAGGCTGACCTCGTCCACGACGCCGCTGACATCCTGCACCAGGATCGTGTCCCCGACCGTGAAGGGCCGGGTCAGGATGATGACAAGACCGGCGCCGTAGTTCGAGACCGGCCCCTGGATGGCGAAGGAAAGGCCCAGGGCGGCCGCGCCGCCGAGTGCGACGATCGGCGCGATGTCGATGCCGAAATTGCTCAACGTGATAATGACCACGATGACGACCAGCAGAATCTTCACCGCATTGCCCGCGAAGCGCGACAGGGTGACATCCAGCTCCTTGCGCGTGCACATATTCGTGATCCGCCGGCCGACGAAGCCGGCGAATTTGAGCCCGATGAACAAGATGACCAGCGCGCCGATGATCTGCAGCCCGTAGGCGATCGCAAACTCGGCGGCGATCTCGATGATCGCGCCCACCATTTCGAGCTGGGTTTCGACTGTTTCTTCCATGGTGCTTCCCTCTTTTTTCGGCGCCCGTGCCCGGCCCGGGACAATTGTGCCCGAACCTATCGCCAAACACACAGGCATACCAACCGTAGAAAGACTCGAATCCGGCAGCCCCCCGGGGAGCATTCCCGCCAACAAAGCATGCCGCAATCGCGACAAACTTCTTGAAACACAGGCGATAGATCGCGATGTACGGGCCTAGAGAGACCCTGGCGATTCCGCCTGGCGCGATCGGGGCACGGACCCCGGGAGATCGAAGATCAGTTACACCGGATTTCTTCTGGCTGCGATCGGCCTCGCACTGCTGCTGTTTTCCGCGGACTTCATGGTCCGCGGCGCGGTCGGCCTTGCGCGTCGCATGGGCATGTCGCCCCTGATCATCGGCCTGTCCGTCATCGCCATCGGCACGTCCGCGCCGGAGCTCGTCACCACCCTCACCGCAACCCTGGAGGGCGCGCCGGACCTCGCGCTCGGCAACGTGGTCGGCAGCAATCTGGCAAACATGTTGCTGATCCTCGGGGTTGCGGCGCTGCTGCGGCCGATCGCCTGCACGGCGAAGGTGATCTGGCGCGACGGGTCCATGGTCCTCGCGGCGACGGTGCTGTTCGTGGCCATCGCGATGACCGGCACATTCCTGTTCTGGCACGGCCTGATCCTGCTCGCCGCGTTGTTCGTCTATCTCTACCTCACCTACCGGGCGGAGAACACGAACGCGGAAGCCGGATTACATGGCAGCGAAGCCGACGACGTATCAGGCGTGCCCGAACGGGTATGGGTCGGCGCATTGTATCTGGCCGGCGGTCTCGCCGGCACCGTGATCGGCGCCAAACTGCTGGTCGATGGCGGCGTGAGTGTGGCCGAATCGCTCGGCGTCTCGAAGGCCATCATCGGCCTGACCCTGGTCGCGATCGGCACCAGCCTGCCGGAGCTGGCGATCGTGATCGTCGCCAGCATGCGCGGGCACAGCGACGTGGCGCTGGGCAACGTGCTGGGCAGCAATATCTTCAACCTGCTGGGCATCACGGGCACCGTTGCATTGGTCGCCCCCCTGCCCGTGCCAGGCATCCTGCTGTCCTTCGATATCTGGGTGTTGCTGGGCGTGACCGTCCTGCTGTTGCCGATGATGCTGACCGAAGGCTGCCTCAGCCGCCGCGAGGGCGGCATGCTGGTCTTCCTCTACGGGGTGTATTTGGCATTCCAGTTCGACAGTATTCGCTCCATGATCAGCTAACGCAGGCCCGGCACGGCGCATGGTGGTATATGCGCGCGCCTTGTGGTCCGGGCCGCCCCACGGGTATTTAGCTGGATCCATGACCGAGCAAGCCGAACCCAGCAACACAGACGCCCCGGAAACCGATGGCGGCACGCCGACCGGCGGCGTCCAGGTCATCCGCGATCAACTGGCGACCCTGCCCCATGGCCCCGGCGTCTACCGGATGCTGAACGCGGCGGGCGACGCGCTGTATGTGGGCAAGGCCCGGAGCCTGCGCCGCCGCGTCACCAACTACACCCAGATTGCCCGCCTGCCCTATCGGCTGCAGCGCATGGTCGCGGAGACGGTCGCGCTCGAAGTCGTGACGACCCACACCGAGGCCGAGGCGCTGCTGCTCGAATCCAACATGATCAAGCGGCTCGCACCCCGCTACAACGTGCTGCTGCGCGACGACAAGAGCTTCCCCTATATCCTGATCACCCGGCATGTCGACCGGCAGACCACCAAGACCGGGGCCGATCCCGATGCCCGCAAGGCACGCGCGACCATCAAGACCCGTCGCCAGAGCCGGTCCGGCCCCGACCCGACAAACTGGCCCGGGGTGATCAAGTATCGCGGCGCGCGGACCCTGCCGGGCGAGTATTTCGGCCCCTTCGCATCGGCCGGATCGGTGAACCGGACCCTCAATGCGCTGGAACGTGCCTTCCTGCTGCGCAGCTGTTCCGACGCGGTCTTCTCCGGCCGCACCCGGCCCTGCCTGAAGTACCAGCTCAAACGCTGCGCCGCGCCCTGCGTGGGACAAGTCAGCGCGGAGGAGTACACGACACTGGTCGACCAGGCGCGCAACTTCCTCACCGGCCGTTCGCGCGAGGTGCAGGACGAACTGGTGGCGGCGATGCAGGACGCCTCGGAGAAAACCGACTTCGAGGCCGCGGCGCGCTTTCGCGACCGGGTCCGCGCCCTGACCCAGATCCAGTCCAACCAGGACATCAACATCGAGAATCTGGACATCCGCGACGCCGACATCGTCGCCGCCGAGCAGGATGGCGGGCGCACCTGCATCCAGGTCTTCTTCTTCCGGGCCGGCCGCAACTATGGCAACCGGGCGTATTTTCCGCGCCACGACAAATCGGTGCCGCTGGAAGACGTGCTCGGCGCTTTCCTGGGCCAGTTTTATGAGAACAAGCCCGCGCCCGCGGCCATTTTCCTCAGCCACAAACCCTCGGAGATCGAACTGATCGCCGAGGCGCTGGGCGTGCGCGCGGAACGCAAGGTGGCGATCACCGTGCCCCAGCGCGGGGCCAAGCGGAAGCTGGTCGATCATGCCCGCACCAACGCCCGCGACGCGCTCGGCCGGCGCCTGGCCGAGACCGCGACCAACCGCGACCTGCTGGCCGGGGTGGCGGAACTGTTTGGCCTCGACGCGCCGCCGGGCCGGATCGAGGTGTATGACAATTCCCATATCCGAGGCGCCCATGCGACCGGCGCGATGATCGTGGCCGGGCCCGAGGGCTTCATGAAGGCCAACTATCGCCGGTTCAACATCAAGGGCGCGGCCACGACGGACGCAGACGGCTACAGCCCCGGCGACGATTACGCGATGATGCGCGAGGTCCTGCACCGGCGCTTCTCCCGCGCGTTGAAGGAAGACCCGGAGCGCAGCCGCGGGCAATGGCCGGACCTGATCCTGATCGACGGTGGCAAGGGGCAGCTGACCGCGACCCTCGAGGCGCTGCAGGAGCTCGGCATCGACGATGTGCCCACGGTCGCCATCGCCAAGGGGCCGGACCGGGACGCCGGGCGCGAGCAGTTCTTCGTCGCCGACGGCGACCCGGACGGGTTCCAGCTGCCCCATGACGACCCGGTCCTGTATTACCTGCAGCGCCTGCGCGACGAATCCCACCGCTTCGTGATCGGCGCCCATCGCCAGAAGCGCTCGAAGGCGATCTCCCAGAACCCCCTCGACGAGGTGCCGGGCGTCGGCGCGCGGCGCAAACGCGCACTGCTCAACCATTTCGGATCGGCCCGCGCGGTCGCCCGCGCCGGATTACAGGATCTGGAACGGGTCGACGGCATCAGCGACACGGTCGCGCGGCGCATCTATGATTTCTTTCACACCAATGAGTAGCGCCCCCATGCGGCACCGCGCGGACATCCGACCATGACGATTCCCAATATTCTGACCCTGTCCCGTGTCGCGCTGATCCCCGTGGTCATCCTGCTGCTGTTCGCCGACGACCCGGCGATGCGCTGGTGGACATTCGCGCTGTTCGCGGCGCTCGCCGTGACCGACTATCTCGACGGGTATCTGGCCCGTGCGCTCAAACAGCACAGCGCGCTGGGCGCATTGATGGACCCGATCGCCGACAAGGTGCTGGTCGCCGCCCTCGTCGTGGCGCTGGTGGCACGCGGGGATATCGCCGGCTGGGATGTGGCCGGCGCGATCCTGATCCTGGGCCGGGAACTTCTGGTGTCCGGGCTGCGGGAATTCCTCGCCCAGCGCGACCTGCCCCTGCCGGTCACGAAGCTGGCCAAGTGGAAGACCACGGCCCAGCTCGTCGCGCTGGCGCTGCTGATCCTCGCGCCGCTCGCCGAACCCAGCCAGCTGCCTGTGATATCGGCAATCTGGTGGATCGCAACGGTGCTGACCCTGATCACCGGCCTCGATTATGTCCGCTCGGCCGCCCGCCAGCTGCGCCCGGCCACGGGAGAACAATGATGCGCATCGCAGGCATCGTCGGCTGGCACGACAGCGGCAAGACCACGCTGGTGGTGGCGCTGGTCGCCGAGCTCACGGCCCGGGGCTACCGCGTCTCGACGGTCAAGCACGCGCATCACGTCTTCGATGTGGACACGCCCGGCAAGGACAGCTGGAAACACCGGGAGTCCGGCGCGACCGAGGTCATGGTCGGCTCGTCCACGCGCTGGGCGCTGATGCATGAGCTGCGCGGCGCCGACGAACCTTCCACCCGAGAGCTCGTCGCGAAGATGAGCCCGGTCGATATCGTCCTGGTCGAGGGCTTCAAGCATGAGGATCACGAGAAGATCGAGGTCTACCGGCAGGGCCTGGACGAACCGCCGAACGCCCTGCGCGACCCGACGATCGTGGCCCTGGCGGACGATGGCGCCACGACCGGCCTGCCCGACAACGTCCAGCGCCTCGACGCCGGCGACCCGGTCGCCGTGGCCGACTTCATCGAGCGCCACTGGGGCCTGACGCGCCCCGGCGCGCATCCCGACGCGCAGACGGCACCCGGAGCCGCGTGAACCCATGGCCCAGCTCTCCGACGACTGCTTCGAGACCGGCGGCGGCCTGATCCCCGCCGACGACGCCCTCGCACAGCTGGAGGCGCGGCTCACGACCATTGTCGGCACCGAGCGGGTTGCCCTGAACGTCGCGGCCGGGCGCATCCTGGCCCAGGACATCACGTCAGACCGGGCCGTGCCGCCGCACGACAATTCCGCCGTCGACGGCTATGCGGTCTATTTCGACGATCTCGCAGCCGATGCCGACACGCCCCTCCCCGTCGCGGGCCGGGTCACGGCGGGGCATCCCCTCGACGGCCCGGCCGAACGCGGCACCGCGATCCGTATCTTCACCGGCGCGCCCATTCCCGGCGGGGAGAGCGGGCCGGACACGGTGCTGATGCAGGAAGACTGCCGCACCGAGGATCGCGATGGGAACGCGTTTGTGGTGATCCCGGCCGGCATATCGCGCGGCGCGAACCGTCGGGACCGTGGCGAGGACATTGCAGACGGCCAGACGATCCTGCGAGCCGGCCAACGCCTGCGCCCCCAGGATGTCGGGCTTGCCGCATCGATCGGGCATGCGGATCTGCCGGTATTCGAGAGGCTCGTCATCGGCGTTATGTCGACCGGCGACGAGGTGTTCGAACCGGGCACCGAAGCGCCGGCCGGCGGAATCTACGATGCCAACCGCCACGTGCTGACCGCCCTCCTGTCGGACCTCGGCTGCGAGGTTCGTGACTATGGGATTATCCCCGACGATGCGGATCGCATCGCCGCGGCCCTCACGAGGGCGGCCGCGGACTGCGACGCGATCGTCTCGTCGGCCGGCATGTCCGTGGGTGACGAGGACCATCTCGCGGCCAGCGTCGACCGGCTGGGCGCATTGCATTTCTGGAAGGTCGCGATCAAACCCGGACGCCCCGTCGCGTTCGGGCAGATCGGAGATACGCCCTTCATCGGCCTGCCGGGGAACCCGGCCGCGATGATGGTGACCTTCTTGCGGCTGGCGCGCCCGGCGCTGCTGCGGCTCGGCGGGGCGACGGATGTCTCGCCGCGCCTGTATCAGGTCCGCGCCGGTTTCGCGCATTCCAAGAAACAGCGTCGGCGCGAATATGTGCGCGTCAGCCTGGAGGCCGGCGACGACGGCGTCCTGGTCGCGCGCAAACACCCGCGCAGCGGCGCGGGGGTGCTGACGTCGATGGTCGAGTCCGAGGGGCTGGTTGAATTGCCCGAAGACATGACCCAACTCACGCCGGGAACGATGGTATCCTTCCTACCCTTCACGGAAGTGGCGCGATGAAAATTCTGTACTTTGCCTGGATGCGGCAGCGGATCGGCCTGTCCACCGAGACCGTCGAGCTGCCCGCCGACGTCGCGACGGTCGACGAATTGATCGATTGGCTGGTCGGTCGGGGCGACGGCTACGCTGCCGCCTTCGAGAAACGCGACGTGATCCGCGCGGCGGTGAACCAGGACTATGTCCCCTTCGGCCATGCTGTCACGGACACCGACGAGATCGCGTTCTTCCCGCCGGTCACGGGCGGCTGACGGGCGTGCTGCGATGATCCGCGTACAAGAAGAAGATTTCGACATCGGCGCGGAAATCGCCGCCCTGACCAGCGGAAAAACAATGATCGGCGGCGTGGCAACCTTCACCGGGCTGGTGCGGGATATGGCCCCGGTGGAGGGCGTGGACCAGCCGATCAGCGCCATGACGCTCGAACATTATCCCGGCATGACGGAGAAGAAACTGGCCGAGATCGAGGCCGAGGCGAACCGCCGCTGGCCATTGGATGCGAGCCTGATCATCCACCGCTACGGGCGGCTGGAGCCGGGCGATCAGATCGTTCTGGTGGCGTGCGCATCGGCCCACCGACAGGCCGCGTTCGACGCCTGCCAGTTCCTGATGGACTGGCTGAAAACAGACGCGCCGTTCTGGAAGCTGGAAGACACCGACGACGGCGGGGTGTGGGTCGAGACCCGCGCCAGCGATGAAGCAGCGGCGGCGCGTTGGACAGGAAAGCCGGAGAACACGTAGCCGGGGCTATTCCGCTGCGGCCGCCTCTGCACGACCGTTCACCAGTGCGTCGTAATCCTGCATCAGCGTCTTCGTAATCTCGCCAACCGTAAATGTGTGGTCGTCGGCGATCTTCGCAATCGGGGTAACTTCGGCCGCCGTACCGGTGACGAACATCTCGCTCGCGTCATTGAGCTCTTCCGGCATGATCGCCCGCTCAATGACCTCGTAGCCGCGTTTCTTGGCCAGATTGATCACCGAACGCCGGGTGATGCCGTCGAGGAAGCAGTCGGGGGTGGGCGTGTGAATTTTGCCGTCGATGACCAGGAACATGTTCGCCCCCGTGGTCTCGGCCAGCTGCCCACGCCAGTCCAGCATCAGGGCATCGGAGTAACCCTTCGCCTCGGCCGCATGCTTCGACAGGGTGCAGATCATGTACAGACCGGCCGCCTTGGCGCTCACCGGCGCGGTCTTCGGGTCCGGGCGGCGATAGATCGCCCAGTCGATCTCGATGCCCTTCATCCGGGCCTCGGGCGTGAAGTAGGACGGCCATTCCCAGACCGCGATCGCCACCTGGATTTCGCACTTCTGGGCCGACACGCCCATCTGCTCCGGGCCGCGCCAGGCGATCGGGCGAAGATAGGCATCGGTCAGGCCGGCGCGGCTGAGCGCCTCGCGGCAGGCATCGTCGAGCTCCGCGACCGTATAGGGCACCTCGAAGCCGAGAATCTTAGCCGAATTGTGCAGGCGTTCGTTGTGGGCGGTGAGCTCAAAAATCTCGCCATTATAGGCGCGCATGCCTTCGAATACGGCGGAGGCGTAATGCAGTGCATGGTTCAGGACATGCAGCTTGGCATCGGCCCAGGGAACAAAGTCGCCGTTGAACCAGATCACCCCGTCGCGATCATCATAGGGAGTTTCGTGCATCTCTCAGCCCTCGAAATATAAGGTCCCAGGAACCAAACCCAGGGACGAAAAGTTACCTCAAAAGGTTGCGTCAGGTAACATTGCGATTTAATTAAGTCAACATGGTTGACCTTAAATCAAACATCGACACCTCCTCCCTCCGCGAAGAGGACCTGCGTCAGGGCATCGAGCTCATGTTCTATGCCTATCGCGATTTCACCGGCGAACCGGACGCAATCCTTGAAAAGCATTCTCTTGGTCGGGCACATCACCGGGTGATCTATTTCGTCGGCCGCAATCCCGGCATCAGCGTGACCGAGCTGCTGGACATCCTGCGGATCACCAAACAGAGCCTGTCACGTGTGCTGGGCAAGCTGATCGAAGACGAGTTCATCAACCAGCGCCCCAACCCATCCGACCGGCGACGCAAACAGCTGACTCTGTCCGACAAGGGCAAGACACTGGAACACGATCTCACCTCGACCCAAATGGATCGTTTCGTGCGGGCCTACCGCGAGGCCGGCGACGAGGCCGTCGAGGGGTTCCGGCGCGTGCTGACGAGCATCATCAACCCCGAAGATCGCGCCCGGGTCCGCCCCGCAACGGGTCGCCGCGGCTAGAGACGGAATCGCGGATCGGAGATAGAGTCCGCACGCGATGGAAGAAAGCCCGCATATTCTGGTCGTCGACGATGACCGCCGGCTCCGAGACCTGCTGCAGCGGTTCCTGTCGGAAAGCGGCTTCCGCGTCACGATCGCGGACAGCGCCGCCCAGGCACGTGAGAAACTGGAAAGCTTTCAGTTCGACCTCCTCGTCCTCGATGTGATGATGCCCGGCGAAAGCGGCCTCGATCTCACTTCCGGATTGCGCGAGACCAACCCGGTCCCGATCCTGTTGCTGACCGCGATGTCCGAACCTGAAAACAAGATCGACGGCCTCGAGCGCGGCGCCGACGACTATCTGACCAAGCCGTTCGAGCCGCGCGAATTGGTGGCACGTATCCGGTCCATCCTGCGGCGCGCGCAAGTCAATGTGCACGAAAACAGCGTGTTCACATTCGGGCCCCACTCCTACGATGTCGAACGACAAATCCTGTCGGGCCCGGACGGGATGATCCCGCTGACCGGCGCCGAGGCACGGTTGCTCGACGTGCTGGTGCGCACGCCCGGCGCGCCTGTCAATCGTGATACCCTTCAGGAGCGTAGCGGAATCACCGGCAGTGCCCGCGCGGTCGATGTGCAGGTCACGCGGCTCCGCCGCAAGATCGAACCCGACCCACGAACCCCCCGTTATCTGCAGACGATACGGGGACAAGGGTACGTCCTATGGCCCGATTAGACGCGCTCACACGCGTACCGCGCATTCTGCGGCTGACCATCAAGCGGCTGCTGCCGCGCGGCCTGCTAGCGCGCTCCCTGTTGATTATCGTCGTGCCGCTGGTCCTGCTCCAGGTGGTCAGCGGCGTGATCTTCTATGACCGGCACTGGTCGAATGTGAGCCGCCACCGTGCGACCGCACTGGCCGGTGACATTTCCATGGTGCAGAACCTCATCAATGAAGACCGGGGTTCCACCGGTCAGGCCGAATTGTTCGAACTGGCGCGCCGCACCCTCGACCTGATCATCGAGTATGAACAGGGCACCATCCTGCCGAACACCCATTTCGAGCCTTCAGGCAACCTCGAAGTCACCCTGTCACGCGCGTTGCAGGAAATCGTGCAGCGACCCTTCGTGATCGACACACGCAGCGAGCGTGACCGGGTCCTGATCGATGTGCAGCTTTCGTCCGGTGTCCTGAAGGTCTCGGCGAATGAAGAGCGGTTGATCAGCTCGACGACAAAAATCTTCATCTTCTGGATGATCGGAACGTCGTTGATTTTATTCGCGGTGGCGACCTTGTTCATGCGCAATCAGGTGAGCCCCATCCGCCGGCTGGCGACCGCGGCGGAGAATTTCGGCAAGGGCCGGGACACGCCCAACTTCAAGCCGTCCGGTGCAGCCGAAGTGCGTCAGGCGGCCAGCGCCTTCATGGCGATGCGCAACCGGCTGGAACGACAAATCCAGCAACGCACGGACATGCTCTCCGGGGTCAGTCATGACCTGCGAACCCCCCTCACGCGCATGAAACTGCAGCTCGCGATGCTCAACCGGAACACCGAGATCGATGAGCTCAATTCCGACGTGGCTGCCATGGAAGGCATGATCGAGGGCTATCTGAACTTCGCCCGCGGCGAAGGCACCGAGGAGCGGCAGCTCATCGATGCCGGTGGGCTGCTCGAAGAGGTGGTCCATGACGCGCGCCGGAACGGCACAGATGTCACACTCCACATTGAGGAATCGGTCACGTTGCCCCTGGCGCGCGCCGCTATCCGACGCTGCCTGACGAACCTTGCCGACAACGCGGCACGCCACGCAGAAAGAATCGAGATGCGCCTGCGCCGCAATGGCAGCGTTCTCGAAATTATGGTCGATGACGATGGCCCCGGCATTCCCGAAGAGATGCGCGATGACGTCTTCCGTCCGTTTTTTCGCCTGGACGAGTCACGCAACATGGAAACCGGGGGTACCGGCCTCGGTCTCTCAATTGCCCAGGATATCGTCCATGGGCATGGCGGCGAGATCAGCCTCGATGATTCCCCCATGGGCGGCCTGCGGGTCCTGATCCGAATTCCGATCTAGGCGTATCGGCGCGAATTCTACGCCTGGGCGTCAGAACAGGCGCCCGCCATTCGGCACCACCTGATCAATGTTCAGCAGCACCACCGCACCGTCGGCATCGGGAAAGCCGAGCACCAGAATTTCCGACATGAACTTGCCGATCTGCCGGGGCGGAAAATTAACCACCGCGGCGACCTGGCGGCCGATCAGCGCTTCGGGCGCGTAATGGACCGTCAGTTGTGCCGAGGATTTTCGCACGCCGATCTCGTCGCCCAGATCGACCCACAACTTGATCGCGGGACGGCGGGCCTCGGGAAACGGTTGCGCGTCCACGACCGTGCCGACCCGGATGTCCACCTTCTGGAAATCATCGAACGTGATCTCGTTCATTGTCCGCTATCCCCTGCCCCCGTCCGGGAACTGCCGAGACGAAGAACCGGCCCGACAAGCTCGATCGCACGGCCCAGATTACGGTCGAGCGAGGCCATGGTGACCGAAAGATCCGGGGTGTCGTCTCGCAACCAGTCCCGCTGCGTGGCCAGCCAAACCGCCGAGAGCGCCTTGGCGAATAGCGCGCCGGGAATGCCCCGACCGGGATAGCCCGCCGCGGCCGCCAGAAACGCAAACGAACGCTGACTTTGCGGTACACGCCGCAGCAGGGTCGCCGGGTCACCGGGAACCTCGTGCACCAGGCGTGCAACCGCATCCCGGTGGGTCTGCATTATTTCAAACCGGCGCATCAGGATATCCAGAAGTTCGTCGTATCGCGCCGCCGGGTCCGAACCCGCTTGCGCGTCCGCGCACGCCGCCACGTCGACGCGGCGGGCATAGGCGTCGAGCAGCTGCCCCCGGTCAGCACAAAATGCATAGGCACGCGATGCCGGCAATCCGGCACGTGCGGCGACGGCATCGCGCGTGACCGCGGACCAGCCATCCGTCGCGACCATGTCGAGCATGGCGTCGATCAGCCGGTCGATCGCGCCGGCCGAACTGGCTTCCAAATCATCTGTCATGTGGACTCCGCCATAGGCCGAAACCTAAGCCAGACAAACCGCCCTGTTAAGCGAAACGCTAACCGGCGAGTTCGCGGGAGCGTTCGGTTGCGCGAATGATCGCCCGGGTCATCAGGTCGGTCAGCCCGCCGTCCGACATGAGAATATCGAGGGCCGCCGCCGTCGTGCCGCCGGGACTGGTCACATTTTCACGCAGCGTCGCGGCGGACTCCGCGCTTTGCGCCAGCAACTCGCCGCTGCCGGAGACGGTCTCCCGAGCGAGTTGCATCGCCAGGTCCGGCGCCAGGCCCGCGGCGACGCCCGCTGCCGCCATGGCCTCAACCATATGGAACACATAGGCGGGCCCGCTTCCCGACACGCCCGTTACGGCATCGATCAGGCCCTCATCCGCCACCCACGCAACCTTTCCAACGGCCGTCATGAGCGCTTCGCAGAGGTAACGCTGTGCCTCGGTGACTAGATCATTGCCCGTCAGAACGGTAATGCCCCGCCCCACGGCCGCCGGGGTGTTCGGCATCGCGCGTACGATACGGGCATCCGCGCCCAGCACGGCCTCGAACGAGGCGATGGTGCGGCCCGCGGCGATCGAGAGAAACACCGTCTCGGGCCGGACGATGGCGGGATAGGGCGCGAGTACCGCATCCATGACCTGGGGCTTCACAGCCAGCACGACCACGGAAGCTGCAAAATCTTCCGGGATATGCTCGAACGCCGCGCCGCCGGCAACGCCAGCGGGCAGGTCCGGTTGCATGGGATCCACGACGAATATGCCGGCTGGCGAGGTCCCCTGCCCGATCCAGCCATCCATCAACGCGCTGCCCATCTTGCCGCAGCCGACGAGCAGTATCGATTCAGGTCGTGTCATATTTCGTCGTCCGTTGTCGTCCGGGGTCGTCCGGGGGATCTTCTTCCGCAGAACGGGTCAGGCTTCGCCGACCGTGTCGAACATAATCGAACTCACGGCCATCTGGGCCGACTGGTTGCCCCAGACCACGTACTGGAAGGCCGGGTAGAAACGGTCCAGCTCATGCACCGCGATGTCGACCATGTCCTCGATCTGCTCGGCCGACAGCCCGCCGCCGCGCAGCAGGAGCGCGTGGCGATAGGCCGGCAGCCCGTCCTGCGAGCCGATATCGAAATGACCGATCCCGAGCCGTTCGTTCAGCACGGCCAGCAATTCATGCACCGCGTCGCGTTTTTCGGGCGGCGTGCGCATGTCGAAAGCGCAGGTCAACTGCAGGGCGCCGATATCGTCGATCCAGTTAAACACCGCGTGATAATCGCACCAACGCCCGCCGATTTCGGCCAGCAATTCGTTCCGTCCGATCCGCTCCTGAGCCCAATCGCGCATCGCGATCATCTCCTCGGTCAAATCGAGAGGATGCAGGCTCTGGTCGATGACGCTTTGGGACAAATTGCCCATGGGGGAGAGGCCTCCTGAATGCGGCTTGCGCGTACCCGCCCTGTGGCCCCAATATCTTGTAATACCAACAAAATATTGTATGCCCGAAGCAGATAACCACTACAGGAAGTAGACTGTCACGAACGCCAACTGCGCCGCAACCGCCGCGCCTGTGGACATCCTCAGCTATTTGCGCGCCCGGCCGTTTCGGCCGGACAAAACGCGTCAGGCCGCGTCGGTGTCGGGTTTATCGGTCGGTTTGGAGCCCGGTTTGGCCGCAGATTTGGCCGCAGATTTGGCCGGTGATCTGCGTTTGCGCGCGGCCAGTTTCTTCTCGAGCGCCGCCACGCGTTTCTCCAGGGATTCCTGCTCTTCGCGGGCCCTGATCGCGACCGCCTCGACGGCCTCGAATTCCTCGCGGCGGACAAGCTCCATATCCGTCAGCACGCGCTCCAGGCGCTGCTGCACGAGCGCCTCTATTTCTTCGCGCAAGCCGCTGGCAACACCGGCGGCTCCATTGGCCAGACGGGCCACATCATCCAACAATCGGCTTCGGGTCTGCATGTCGGACACTCCCTGTTAGGTCGCGCGACATTACGCCCTTCGGCCGCAGGCGAACAAGGCTGCCACATTGCCGCACCGATCCGCGAAAGCCTATAAAGCCGATCACGTAGCATGGAGTTGCAGATGTATCTCGTGACCGGCGGGGCCGGATTTATCGGTTCGAACCTTGTGGCCGCACTGGCCACCCGTGGCGACAAGCCGGTGGTTTGTGATTTCTCCGACGATGAGCGCACCCCCAACATCACCAAACGCGGCCCCTTCGAAGTGATCGCGCCGGACGCGCTGATGGACTGGTTGTCGGCCAGCGACGACATGCCGGATGCGGTGTTTCACATGGGGGCCATCTCGTCGACCGTCGAACGCGATGTCGACCTCATCATGCGCACCAATTATCTGCTCAGCCTGCGGCTCTGGGACTGGTGCACGGCGCACCAGGTGCCGTTCATCTATGCGTCGTCTGCCGCAACATATGGCGGGGGTGAGCGTGGTTTCGACGATGCCAACGATCCCGATACGCTGGCGCGGCTCAGGCCGCTCAACCCTTATGGCTGGTCGAAGCTGCTGTTCGACCGGGCCGCCCTGCACATGGCGGCTACCGGGCATGCGCCGCCGCACTGGGCCGGCTTGCGGTTTTTCAATGTTTACGGTCCGAACGAGTATCACAAGGGTGGTCAGCGCAGCGTGGTGCCACAATTCTGGCAGCAGATTCGCGCAACCGGCGGCGCGCGCCTGTTCAAGTCCCACGACCCCGACTATGGCGATGGCGGCCAGCTCCGCGACTTCGTGCATGTGCGCGACACGGTTTCGGTCATGCTCTGGCTGCGGGACAATCCGGGGGTGAACGGGATCTTTAATCTCGGCACCGGCCAGGCGCGGTCGTTCGACGACATGGCCGGTGCGATCTTCGATGCGATGGGCCAGGCACGGCAGATCGAATATGTCGACATGCCCGACGGCGTCCGCAATCAGTACCAGTACTTCACGGAAGCGCGAATGGACCGGCTGCGCGACGCCGGATACGATCGGCCCTTCACGTCTCTCGAAGATGGGGTGCGCAGCTATGTGCAAGACCATCTCGCGACCAACGACCCCTATGTCTGACCAAACATGACCGGACCGATTCCCTTTCCCGATTTTGACCCGGTAGCACTTGCGATCGGCCCGTTCGTGGTCCGCTGGTACGCGCTGGCCTTCATCGCCGGGCTGCTTGCGGGTTGGGGCTATATCGTGACCCTGCTGCGGCGTCCGCCGGTGACGATGACGTCGCAACAGGTGGGGGACTTCTTCAGCTGGGCGATCGTCGGCGTCATCGTGGGCG